>Ga0157364_1005260_pt1 | contig 13139 bp, 10 predicted proteins | sample AttsexASBM2_FD_111476 | JGI IMG/M metagenome (GOLD analysis project Ga0157364, IMG submission 111476) | Fungus gardens microbial communities from leaf cutter ant in Ribeirão Preto, State of São Paulo, Brazil - Atta sexdens ASBM2 | ecosystem: Host-associated > Fungi > Mycelium > Unclassified ... | reverse complement strand
TGGGTAATTAAAACCTAACTGCAGCTGAAGATCAGTGGAGAAGAAAAGCTATTTGCACGGCTGCAGCGATGCGTGCTGCAGAGCTCTTATTTCGTCGTCTGGTTATATAATTATAATATGCGCCGTTATTAAAGACGCAGGTGTTTAATGACGTTTATGCGAGCGACGAGACTGGCATGATATTGCGGCTTGTGAAAATATTTGTCGAATTGAGAGAGAAACACAACGCATATCGAGGTTTGACGATCGATTCTTGATCGCGCCGCGTGCTATCGACGAAACTACTGTTGATACTTTCCCGCCCTTGCGGAATTTCTCTCTCTCTCTCTCTCTCTCTTCCCATACAGTGCGCTCGGATTCAGATTAATTAATTCCTTACTGCATGTACCGTATCTAACGCGCGATTGCTTGATTAAACGCAATAACGGTCCACTAAGTTACACGCGAGGGAATTGCAGAAAACATGTGGGAGAATTGATTCCTATTGTGATCCTTCATCGTGTGCAGGTTGGTTGATGTCTGTTCGGATATATTTTAATAAATATTTAAAATATCGCAATAGAACCCAATTTGAAACTTAATCCTTAGTACTCACGATGATTTTCTTTACTACACATAGTGGATTATTCGTATCTCGGATTAATTTTCATCACTTTAACAAATATGAAAAAATTACACAAGCATACAAAACATAATGTTTGATCTAGAAATTAAATCATGGTATTCTTATATTTTGACGCTCTAAAATCGAATTCCGATGTCCGAATTATTCCATTACGGTACAATTTTTTTTATCGACACAAAGTAACTCGATTTTTCAGTATTTTTAGAGCTATTTATGGCCTGGTTCTTAATATGCAAGCTGAAGTAAAAGAAAGTAAGTCCAATGATAATATACAAGTTTATAAAATTAATATACAAACTGATAGGTTAAAAATTCTAGAAAATAGAATTATTTTTCGTCGATAAAAAGAATATGATGTGATGATACAATTTGGATATTTGAATTTGATTTTAGGGCTTCAAAATATATAAAAATACGACAGTCTAGACTCCAGATAAAAAATTTTTTTTGTGTGCCTGTATTAAGTGATTCTTACATATACTTATTTTGACTTATTTATCTTTAAAAAGTATTTATAAAGTTGTGTTTTCTAATTAATGCACCTAGTTTTTCAAAGAAAAGAAATGTACACGAATAATCCAATTATGTATATACTAAGGATAAAAAAAGATACATTTCCAATTACTTTTTATGTCCCGTATTCTATAATTTAGTATTAATATTTCGTGGTAATGCTGTTCACACATTTCTTATCGCGGTATAATATAGAAACGAAATCTGCAAATGAGTCGCTGGAGTGTATCTGGCGCATCGCTATGAGGTATCCCCTCGATAATCCAATGTAGTCCGTAAAACAGTCTCGGAGAGAAATCTGAAGGTAGACTGGAGACATACTTAACAATGGTGCAGCGTTGAATGTGATTTAGTGTGGCGTTTAATCGGATCTATCTTGGTGCCTTCGCTATATCTCATGCCACTAGCAGTGCTTCTCTGCGACACCGAGGATACTTAGGACGCTATTGTAATTGTTGTACCTTGAATTTGTTGCTCATCCTTACAAAGTTCTTTCTGTCAATTTCCGGAGTTTTAATAAATAATTAACAAGTGTAATCGGCAGATTACAAACAAGTATACAAACAAGTGTATACGGCAGATATACGGAATAGATACACGATTTGCTCCATAATAATGTTTGAAAGTACAAAATATATCTGTATAATACTACAATAAATAGGATAATATTAATTTTCACAACAGGGATTTAATAACACAGAAATTTTTTAATATAACATTAATATTTACTGATCAATTCTAAGCAGAATCATAAGGCTCGTAACATATTTTTGTAAGACTTGTAAGAACTTACAAGTACTTACTTATAACTTTATGTAATATCTTTACAAGACAGCTTCTTTCTCATAAGATTTACGAGAAATCGTACATATTTATGATGATGCGTCTTATAGTATATACGCATAAAATTACAATACAGTCATAAGTTCTTACAAGTCTTACGAAGAACAAATTACGAGTCTTATGATTCTGCATAGAACTGACTCATTAATTATAGTAATCTAACAGTGAAAATTAACAATCGCAATTTAATATCGTAAACGCATTATCATTCCGCGGCAAATACAGTACGTAAAATTGTGTCTCGTTTGTTGAGTTTTCTTACTATATAGGCACTCTACCCTAAATTGTTTTTCAATGGCTTGTTCGAACCTCTAAGAAGAGAGATAGTACTCCAACCGCCTTCTTGTTTCGGATGTCTATAATACGCATCATCCACCACGTCATCCGTACTCTTTTCGCGAGATTCTATTCTCTCCCCGGAAGCACAAAGCGCATCGCCCAACATCCTTTGTTGTCGCGTATCGACTTTATCTTCTCATCTCCTCTCCTACGATAAGTCTCTTTTTCTCTTTCTGTTCCCTTAACACATTCTCTTTGCTTTGTGGAAGTCTCTCAAAAGGACTAGTCTTTCCTTCCAAGAGTTCTCTTTGTTTTCCGGCGTACGGAGCTTTTTTCCTTCCCCTCGCTTCTCTTGAATCCCAATCACCTTGTCACGGTCTAACTATCACTAGCAAACTCTGAAGCTTATTACCGGAGAGTTTCGCTACAACAAGTAGTGGCGACTCGACGGTAAACGAAATTTTAGATTTATTTATTCACACGATTGCGACACACGGGACTTCTATTGACGTAAGCTCCAATCGGGGACATTTCGCGAACCGGTTTTACTTCAATCGAGAAAACTACTTTCCTTGCTTTGCCAATATCGTTCAATACCCTCGTTAAAGTATATACTATCGGATCGCACACTTAACACTGGGGACTCTATGGCTTGACGATAATTCTCTCTTCTATTTCCTCTTCTATTTCTTTCTGTCACTTTGTTTCTGTTTTTCCTACGTTTTTTACGACGAGCATTCAGGTTACTGAAAGAATCAGGCTTCTCGCTTGAGTTCCTGTTCTGGTTCTTTTTTTTCATTATCAGGACTGTGGGGGATCCTGCCGGAACCATCGGGACCAGGCGGAGTACACGAATCTCTACAAAAAACAAAAGAGAACGGGACACCGTCCGCAGCACACGTGCTAATTACGATGTCACGCGATCTCTCTGGAAAAACGTTCTTGTTTCAAAAAATAAATGGCAAACAAAGCGAGACTGTTTTTCTCTGATATGTTATATCGATGTCTTCCTCTTCTTTTTTTTTTATATATATAAGCAACAGCTTTCTCTCATATATCCGATAAAAATTGTATAAATTGTGTTATTGACGTAAACTTTACAATTGTAATTTTATTTTGTAATTCGTTCTATTAATCGTTTGCCCAGGAACATAAAATGTATTAATCAATCAACATATTAATGAGGAGTATAGAAAATGTAAAATGTCTTACTTAACTGTATCATTCTAATTTTCCTTTCCTACTCTTCCATTTTTTCCTTTATTATCAATTTTTTCAGATTATACTTCAACACATGATATTGTGCTCTTTTTCTTCTTTCTTTCTTGGAGGAGATGTGATTCGCCGACGCTCCTGTAATCCACAATCGATATATCAAGACAAAAAGAAAATCAACATGGTTGTTACGTTTGCACACGAAATCGCTCTAAACCATCTTTAATTGAGTACAGTACATTAATTAGACGTCAGAGCCAACAAGTAGGCGAAGGTGTTCTCAAGCGTTGCACGAAACTTGGCGTATGAATAATGCATGCGCATCGTCACTTGTCAAAGTAAACGTCGCGATTGTAGCAGCGCTTTGTCAATTTGCGTAAATGTGCGTATTCTATAATTAGTTCGCGAATTTCCAACCAGTTCGAGTCGTACGCAAGGCGTCATGTTTTAGGCGATAGATCGATTACATTTTTATCGATTGAGTGTATGCAAATGGATCATAGATCCATCCTTATAGGTGTCACCTGCAGTTTTGTTTGAAAATATTCTTTTTTCACGCACCATGCGATAGAATCTCAATAGAAATTCAAAGATAATTATAAGCCAGCAATGGGATTTCTTTATAAATTCTTTATAAATTTTATAAATGGAACAAATATGGAATTGAAAAAAAAGTATTTATTGTTATTGTAAAATATATAAAAGAAAAAATGGAATTCCTAAGTACGACAAAAGATTCAAATATTTTACAAGGTATATTGAAAGTTTAAGATAAAAAAAAGAAAAATTTTTAGTACAAAATGTTACATACAAGCTCTTTTATTTAAACTGCAAATTGTATAAATAAATATTAACTAAAAATAAATATTCTCATGCTGCACCGCGTTATTCCTCTATCGTGCTATTGCCTCGAGTATGCAGCGCGCTTCGGATATATTATTTAAACATGGCTGTCAAAAAATTTTTCAATATACAATGCGTTCCATCATGCTTTTCGTTTTTTTTCTTTTTTTTTGGTATGCTCAATTGAAAAAAAGCTGAAACGTCCCAAAACCTTGCAAGAGATTTTCGAGGTAATTTCGCGCAGCTGCGATATGAAATTTGGTCAGAGGTCACCGGACACAACCCTTTCACCTTAATTGGCCGGACACAACACAGCATCACGTCCTCAATTTCGCATCGTTCGCTATATATGACATGGGCTGCTCTTGCTACCAAATTTCCCGTTGATTGACGAAATTTCCTCCGCGAGGATCGGGCCTCAAAGGATTGTTCAAACGATCCTTCCGCAACAACAACATGATAGCGTGAACTCGTCTCGATGTAACATTCTCTATGATCGATGGCAAGTTCTGTTATATCGAAATGCAAATTGCAATCCGAAATTAAGCGCGCCATTGTTCTGCGATACGCTGCTCATTACATTGTTCCATCTTCCCCTCGGCCTCCTAGATTTCACGTAAATCGAGACAAGCTGTATTATTATCATTACACATAGCCATGTATTGTATGCTTGAATTACTAAAAAATGTTTAATCCTTGAAAAATGTTTAATCCTTGCAATTTATTTTTAATATATCGACATATTTTCTATGTCCTTTAGATCATTAATATATCTTTTTATACAATTTGACGATTGAATAATTATACAAAAGAAATAAAAGATATAATATTTATTATATAATGTATTTATCATTATGTTCGAATTTTTTTATTATTTTTATCTTATTTTCTGAACGGTTCAAATCATTAATATAATTGTCTTCTACTTGTATAATATTAAAAAGAAGTTCAATAATAAATGAATTTTAATTAAAAATTGTATAATTATTAGAAAATATGTTGAAATTAATTGTATTAAATTTATCTGTAACGAAAATTTTATATAACTTTATGTATTTTTTTATATTATACTTTTATATTTTTATTTCATTTTTACAATCTTTACATTTCTTTAAAATTATATTCTTTATATACAATATATTTTGCATTTTTAAATTTTACCACAATATATTTTGTTCAAATATTTATAAAATTATATAATACAGTATTATAATTTAAATCATAACCATAATTTCTTAAATAAAAGAAAAATTCATGGAAGGCACGCGTGCATGTATTAAAAGGCTAGTATTAAAAGGGGAATTGAATAACTGTAACAAAAAAAAAAAGAAAAATTACAATGTCACGATTTGTCATTGCAATTTGGATTTTTTATTCATCGCTATCATGTTCGCGCAAAAAAACACGATTCTCCCACGCTTCGATGGACCGTTGAATTTGAATATCCTGTGAGTCTGTAAAAAAAATTGATTCCTGCTATGATGTTATACATTTGACTATCAACTCATGTCACGAATCGTATTTGTATTTTTTCCTGCGGATAGGTGATTTGATGATCAAGATCTCACGAATCGCACATCAATAAATCTGTTTGTGTTGTTTGTACTTTTTACACTCACAAGGGAACATGCTATATTGCAAAAATAAAAAATCTACACTGGGAGAAAAATTGTTTTGTATTTGTAACTATAATATAATTATATATTGGTTGATAAAACAACATATACATTATTAGTACTATAGTAATCATAATCATAATTATAAATAGTAATGTGATAATTATAGTTAATATCAAACAGTTTTTCTTTTAGTATAACGTTAGCAATCAAAATATCACATTTGAAATAAATATTCTCGTCTATGGTCACACATATCTTGAGATTCTATGAATTCTATACTCAATTTGGACCGGAATATATTTAATTTTAAGGTAAATTGAGCATAGAATTCATAAAATCTCAAGATATGACTATCTAGAATACTTACTTTAATTATAACATAAAATATCTCGAGAGAACAATACATTTTTGAAAAAAATGTTTCTAATAAAAAGATGTTATACAGTTTAAGGATGCACCGGATGAGTTACTTTAGGCCCAAAAAGAAAAAATCAGTCTAAACTTTATTATAACTCATCTAATGGTCCTCTTCAAACCCCATAACTTTTATTTAAAACTTTTATTCAAAAACGCTTTATTCTTAAGATATTTTGTGTTTAAATTAAAATGGTTAAACGTGTTTCGATCCAAATCGGATGTAGAATTTATAGGATTTCAAAATATGACCATCTAGAATACATATTTCAAACACATTCTTTCCATTGATAACGTTACTTTTTTTACATCATTTTTATAATGTAACACGTTCCCTTATCAATACTTTTGCTTTTTTTCTTTTCAACGCTTGAATATATTATATCTCTTTTAAATGAAAAAGTTTTTGGGGATTTCAAGCAACGCGAACAAATTTAATGGCGAATTCGATTGGTGCATATTAAAGCCATTATACTCTGATTTGAATATAAAAATGAAATGCAAATATTTCGAATTATGAAATACATATTTTATCTAATAGTATAATAAAATGTATTTGAGTATTTCACTGATTTCTATGTTTATTTATAATAATATTTTTATATTATTTTGTGTATGGTGGCTTTAATGTGCATCAATGCGCAATATGTGCGTCCAATCGAATTCGTTATAATGTAACTCTTTTGTTAATGATTTCTCATCATGGTTCACTGTATAACTTGAGGGAATCAACCCTGTAAATTTTGCACGCATTTATCTACGTTTCACTGCAAACACACGTTGGCACAGAATTTCGATATGTTTGCCGGTATCGACGTCCACCTCACGACGCGACGAGTCGAATATACGATGGATATAAAAGCGATCGATATAATAGAGAAAGTTGATTCGTTCAATTGGAAAAAGTTCGCGGTAAAAGCTTCGTCCGACCCTGAACCGGTACCGTGCCCTTGCGATTGTGCAACACCGCAAGTATTGCCGCAAGTAAAAAAAGAGAGAATTGGAAGAAAATTAGCTGACAGAAACGGAACGCGGAATGCAGCATTACGATGATCGCGGAAATTGTTGCATTGAATTTCGCGTACAAAAAAACGTCACGATTCTCAGAAGCGCGCGACGAAACCAAAGCGTGAAACCATCCTATCGGTCGGTCGGTCGCTCGCTCTTTCACGATCGACCTCGCACGAACCTGAAGTCACGGTCTACGTTTTCAGCATGGTATATAACTCTTTCGATTCTTGTCTCTCGTGTGTACTATACACGACGAGCTAAAATCACCAGGGACGAAAGTGTATGCGATCGTACCATTCAGAAAGAGAATCTTTCAGGAAAATCGGTAGAAATTTTTTTGAGATAGAAAATCTACGTAAAGTTTCCTAAAATTTTGTCTCTACGATTCTAAAAATCGGTATGAGATCTTGAACAGAGAAATAATTAACAAATCACATTTGAACAATTCAATTACATGATTAATATGATTGATTAATTTTTTTTTCAGCCGAGAACTGATTTATAGTAACGTAAACACAAAGCTTAAGATAGCAAAATCGGTCAGAATTTAAGGATTAGAGATTCCCAGGAATGTAACAATTTTTTGTAAAAAATTTGTTACAAGAGTTGTTGAAAATTGAATTCGAAAAACGGTAAAAAGTTAAATTAAGCGTAATGTGAAATTATGTTCTACTTCGATAAAACGATAAGCAGCAGAAATGAGGAACTTTTTGCAGTAAAGTGTCGTGGAATCAATAAAAATGTGAGGGATAGTAGAGATAAAGAGATAAGAAAGAGATTAAGAGAATACTTTAACATATACTTCTAGAGAGGGGGAGTATCATCCGCGTATTATTTTAAAAAAAAAGCAAGTCTCTATATAGAATGTTCTGACTCATCCATCGTGCACATTTCCGCCCACAATTATATCTCTCAATAACCTCGTTTAATGGACCCATATTACAAATGCAAATGCAAATTATGGATAACTATCTCATATAAAAATAATTTGTTATGCAAATATATCAACTTTTTTATTTTCTTTCTATTTTTATTTTCCATCCAATCTGTAAAGATTATTCTTTATATTTTTCTTCTTCGATTCAGTCGAGACCTAAAAGTAACATAGCATCAATGTTATAACTTTGCAGTTAATAATATAAATGTATACAATGTAAACGGTTAGTTCTTTATTTACAGTTCTTAAAATGCTTAAATTGACATCCAATTATTTATATCTTCCTTCTGAAATGCTTATTAACAAAATTATTAAATTGCTCATCAATTTAATATGTAATATTACTCTATCCTATATTTCTGTTCATGATTACAAGACCAAAAAGAATTTCGTTTGCAGAATTGGATATCTATACATGAATTTATTCTGAAATATTTAAACACTAAGATCTGTTTTATCCAAAAATAGATTTATTTTTCTTAATTTATTTATTCTTGTCGATCTAATATAGAATATAACATTATTAATTATAAATGTAGTATAACATGTGTTATACTGTTACATAATAGTTGAGTTTAAAAGTTTACAACATTGATGTATGTTACTTTTAATTGATGTCAACTAAGTATGTCTTTAGCACAAGAATCTGCGAAGCAATTAAAGTATCGTACAAGCAATCTTCAGTTATTCTCAAATATATATATATATATATATATATATATATATATCTCCCTTCTACAATCAATTTCCGTGAATTTCACGAATAGATTGCTAATTAAGAACTATATTCAGATTCCAATCCGAATATCGCTCAACTATAATTTTATCTTTATTGTTCATTGAACGTCAAATAAGGATAAAATAATACCTGTGTATTCCGATTCTGTAACTCTTAGGATCGGTTGTTTCATCTTCGAATAAATTATGTGATAATTTATCTTCTGAATAAACAAAAGAGTAAAAGAATAAACAGATAAGAGAGTATGACAATGAACTGAAGTTTACCAAAAAGTAGAATAACCTAGCCATAATAAGTGTTATATAATATCGCTATATTAGATCTATTTTCTATAGTTGAATTAATATATGTACACTTTTGAAATTAAAAATGAGATAGGTATGTTTTACATGTTTGCGAAAAACAAAGTTCTAGTGCAGTTTAGTGTAGGAATAAAAAATAAATTTATTGTCGTTGCGCAGATATGATAAAAGCGCAACGGTAACATGATACCGAACTGTTACTTAGGATGCACTCAGGTGGGGAATTGAAGGAGCTTTAGAGCGTGGGGTACCGATGTGAACGTTGACGATCCTGCGATAGGATCGCGGTTTCACGATCGTGCAGATTCGTGCGTCTCCGCTGTGGCTCGGCGAACACCAGTGCGTGCAGCGCGAGCTTCACACCGGTGTTCGGTCGGCCGGTGACGTCAGCAGCGAAGAGGCCTGTCCCGCCGCGAGCGGCCGACTGGAGTACGCGATCGACGAATGAGTGCTCCATCGCCGACGTTGCTCCATTCCGAAAAACTGCGCTCCGAGTCGCCTGCGGACGGCAGTCGCGTTCGCGTCGTCGATTTTATCTCGTCGGACATCGGTGCCCCGAGGATCACGAGTGTGTGTGTGTGCGCGCGCGTTCGGCAATGACGCGAAACCGCCTCGTATCCGTCGCCGCGCCGCGCCGCGACTCCGCCACGCCAGTGTCGTAGGTGCCGAGATAGAAACAAAGAAAGAAAGCAGAACGGAAGAAGAAGAGAGAAAGAGAGAGGAAGAGGTAAACGTGAACAGAGGCATCCAACCTAACCTCTACCGACCGGCAGTGATTTTTTAGCATACGCTCGGCGCACTTGGCGTGGCCACCAACGTACGTAACAGTCGATCTTCCCTCCGCCGTTTCCCACGCGTCTAACGCCTTTCGAATCACGCGTCAGAACGCGGTCGCGCGAATCACGGTAACGGAGAGAGATAAAGATAGACGAAGGAGGGAAGGACGAGAAACGGAGTACAGTACGACGCGGCGGGACAAGGACTCCCGCTTCTGTTTACGCGTTTCGCGCGAATCCCTCGACAGTCTCGCTCGCTCGCGTCGCGTTGCGTCGTATCGTTATCGTGCGTATCATATCGTCATATCATACCGTATCGCGTTGTGCGAGTTATACAAATCGCCGAAGTATAACGCACCAGAGATTAGGTGCAACCTGTTTACAGTGCGCGCGCGCACGCGCGCGCACATATAGGTGTGTGCATGTGCATTACTACGTGCACCTGTGTGCGCGACTTGTTTACGTGTGTGTGCCCGGTGCGCGCTTGTATTCGTCGCCGTGGAATGCGAGGCTCGCGTGTGCATCAGGGACGGCTCGATGTTCCATTGCCGTCGTTGTGACGCCACATCATCTCCTGTCGTTGTCGGTCCAAGCTTTGGATATCGAGAATCGCCTAGGAAAGAAGTCTCTCAGGTAGAATGCGGAAGATTTGAACAGATATGTCCGTTCGGTTTTATGAACGACTTTGCGAAAGACACGCGGAAAATTTATGTATTATTCTTTTATTAATGTTATACTTTTAGCAGAAATATTAATTAAGTACACACGATTTCCGGTCCTTTCACTGAAAAAATTTACTAAATTTTAATAAATATTTGTGTAAATAGTATTAACCAAATTTACGTTTATTTACAGTAAATATTTACTCAATTAAAAAATGATATTTAAATTTAAATTTAATGGTTTTAATATCAAATAAATATATTTACATTTGGTAAATATTTAGTATTATATATTTAAACAAATATTTATTAAAATTTAGTATATTTATTTCATCTTATTATACACGATGGATCGTTCGAGTCCTAGATTAATTTTTATCATTTTTACAAGTATACAAAAATTATTAAGCGATTCTTATATTTGCTTTAAAGATATTTATAAGATTGTATATATTATGTGTACATGCCCTCTGCTGGCATGTAATTTTAACTTTTGCGTCAGCAATAAAGATTTTCCAGAAACAGAGCAAATAGTTTTATTGTTCCGGATTATATATAAATATAATATATTTGTTCAAGTTTTTGTCCAACAAGTAAAAATTCTGATATATTTGTCAATTTTTACCGTCATAAAAATTGGGTTGTATTTTTTGCAGATTTAAATTTATCCATCAGAATTCACAAAATATCATGCCTTTAAAAATTCCATGTTGCCAGCGATGAAGATTAAAGAAAGAATAAAATAGAGACTATTATTTAGCGAAATGTTTTTAGTATTTCAAAAAAAAAAGAAATGTAGGACACGAATGATCCAATTGTATGTATTAAGATCTACTATTAAGTTAATGTAAGATTAACTTTAATCTCACTTCAACTTATAATTATCTTTTTTAATTCTTGAAATTAATAAAAGATAAATTGAACCGAGAATAAAGTTCATTTTACTGATGGAATCGGCCCTAAAAATCAAAATTTTAATGTTCTGAAAAGAAAATCGTGATAGTTACGATAGATTTTCATCAAAAGTTGATTTAATTCGTTTCATGTATTTCTCGTGGGAACTACGTATTTCTCTTAACCGTCGCGGTTGACATGTATAAATTATCATAAAAGTAGCTCCGGCGTGGATTACGTAGACGGCTCGTAATGTACGCTGATAATATTCATAATTGTCGCTTGCCGGTGCTTAACGTTCCGTAAAGTTGGCAAATTTGGATGAATTCTCTGTAATTTTCCAGCCTTTCTGTGCTGTGTATGCACTTAGGAAGTTGATTTAATTCGATAAAGTCCCTTTCTCTCGTAGAGCGTTTATTCCGTACAGGATAACACTTTTATTTTAAAAGAAAAATATCACTCTTGAGAGAAATAGAAGAAAAAAAACACTGAAGTTGCATCGCGTTGTTACTAACTTAAACAGAAGTCTCCTCTGCTGCTTTATTTATCTTTCAAATTACTTTTTAAATTACTTTAAACACATTGTTATCTCCATTTTTCAACACCGCTTAGTCTAACTCACAAGCCGCTCTCTTTGTTCAGTATTTAATTATTTCAAACCTCTCCGATTTGAATTTTGCTTCTATCTTTGTTTTAAAAGCGAATTATTTTTTAAGATTTTGCATATTTCAAAGTAAAATGTACTTATATATATATATATGATTATATCAATTTCGAATTTTAAATTAAATTAATAATATAATACTTTAATTATTAAAAATAATAAAATAATTCAGTAATTTAATCTAATTGATCGCATTTTTATGATTCAATTTTCATCCAATAAGGACTAACACGTACTTTTATACGTATAATTGAAGAAACAAAATATAATACTCGCTGTTCAAATCGATCACAATTACTAGAATAAAGCTGAATAATACATGACAAAAATAACATGAAAGTGATTTTTCATTTTTCCCGAGACATGCAAGAATTATTAGTGATTTTCTTAGATTACGTATATTGTTTCCTTGAAAATTGACTGATGATCACTAGGAATGACATTATTGGGAATGACATTTCATACGCAACGATCGTATAGGTATACGTGTAACAATTGTACGATAATGATAAACGCATGCAACAGTTCCTCCTCCGATCGAACATCGGAGTTACCTCTCGTGGGAAATACGCGCGCGCGTGGGACGTCCACGTGGAAATGGCCGTTATAAGATCGTGGGGTTTTCCCGGGGCGCACGATCGCTATTCGTCGGCGACAGTCTGCCATATGGCGGGTGTACGCTCTCCTTGCGCCGAAGTGAGACGGATAGACAACCTGTTTACGATATCCGCGCGCGCACGCACGAGCACGCGCGTACGCTGGCGCACTGCCGTCATCTACGCGGTGACCCGAAACAATTCGAG
>Ga0157364_1005259_pt1 | contig 13140 bp, 7 predicted proteins | sample AttsexASBM2_FD_111476 | JGI IMG/M metagenome (GOLD analysis project Ga0157364, IMG submission 111476) | Fungus gardens microbial communities from leaf cutter ant in Ribeirão Preto, State of São Paulo, Brazil - Atta sexdens ASBM2 | ecosystem: Host-associated > Fungi > Mycelium > Unclassified ... | reverse complement strand
TGTGTGTGTGTGTGTGTGTGTGTGTGTGTGTGTGTGTGTGTGTGTGTGTGTGTGTGTGTGTGTGTGTGTGTGTGTGTGTGTGTGTGTGTGTGTGTGAGTGAGTGTGTGTGAGTGTATCTTCTGACAGAAAGGAGGAGGGAGACGGAAATAAAAAAAAGGAGAAAGATCAAAGAAGGAAGGTAATCAGGGAAAGGGGGGCGAAAGAGGGGACAGAAAAGGGATAGTCGGCTCCTTCGATTCGGATCACGATTCAGTTGACATCAGAGATAGGTATGAAAACATCGTGAAAAATTAATTCGTCAATATTATGGAAAATAAAGGGAATGGGATCGGGAGAAGTATAATCATTAATGATAAGATTGGTGTTGGTAGGCGGAATCGGATAGGAGGGTAATTCACATAAAGGCGAAGGTGTGAGAAGAAAATGGGGGAGAAGTTATCTGGAAGAAGATTAATTGCAAAGTCTTCAAGAACGTGCGGAGAAGGAGAGTATGAGATTTCAAATTCTGGAGTGAGAGATAGCAATTCCGGGGTGATTTCTGGTTTGCTCAGCCGGGTATTCTTCATATGTATCAATGTTAGGCGAGCGGGCACGGGCTACCGGTCAGTGAGGACGGATAACCCGTGTGCGGCGGTGGCGGGGAAAAATATTACCACGAGAACGCACTGCAATATTTCTTCCTTTTTAATTTTCTATTACGAAGAAAGGTAAAGAACAATGAAATATGACAAGAAACGAGATAAAATGAAAAAGATGAAGAGGAAGGGATGAAATGGAGACTTACCATTGGTTGAAGAAGCTCGATAGGAAGTTAAAATAGGGCCTTGACGGCCCTAGGGTTCTAGTGATTCGTAGCTGGAGGTTGCGACTAGATGTCCGAGCTCGATGTCTTTCTCCAACACGACTCTAAATCTGTTAATTTAGATAACAAATGCGCGAATTGAATAAAGTTTTTTCTAATTCTGAATAGTCAAGTGTTGGAAAAAGAAAAATCAGAACTTCGGATCGCTACGTCCGTCTCCCAGAGAGAAATCGAAAAAGCACTGAGTCCCGCAGAACCGAGCTTTTTGTAGTAATCTCCCTCGATTAACAGCGCATTGATTGGTGGATAGGTTTAGTTAATTAGGTGGTGGAATTCTTGCTTTCTAATTGATCAAGAGTGGAAGAGGACATTGAATCGGAACCTGTAGCGTGTGAAAGTGTTACCCTCAATTTTATCTTAAAATCTTAAAATTTATGAGAAAACCGCGCGTGCAGTACGTCGAAGAAGCGCACGTGCGTCGGGACCACTAAATTCCACTCCCTAAACGTTGCGTGTCGTGTCTTAGGATCACGGACTCATGAAAATTGCGACTTGACCGTTAAAGTATCTTGGCGCCGGTCTTACACTTCCAATGACATATTTATTACTACTTTAGCCACAGTATCTGAGGGGCACAAACTTGGTGTTTTTTTGATCCCGCCCCTTTTATACATGCACCAATTTCTAATTTTAATCTTGGAGCGACGTTTACGAGGAGATATTTCGTTTTAATTTTTAGTGTAGGAAAAGAAAATTTTTAGTCTTCTCTAGTGTTTCTGTAATGCTCTTGTGTGTTATTTGCAATTTTTTATTTCAACAAATTCCAGATTTCCATGATAGAAAAGAGTCATGGGAGTTCGCTGGATGTAAGAGTAAATTTGATCAATTAAATTTGTAGTTAGAAGTACAGTCAAATGTGCTATTAATATAGCCCACACTATTTGAAAAATGATTGCTTTCCCATTTTTTTAAATATATTTTTTATATATTGTTACCACCAGTTATATATTGTTACCACATGTAAATAGTAAGCAAATGTTGAAAAAATGCTTATATTCATTATAATTATGATTGCAATTATCACATAAAAATGATTATTTTATTTAGCCTACGTATTTTCATATTTTACTATATTAATATTTGAAATTATCACAATTTATAGTACAATTTTTGTACGAGTTGATAGAACTATACATATAAGGTTATTGTTACTAACATTATGGCAATAATAATTATAAAAATGATGCTCCTAACCATAAGTATTTTACCATGCAATTATATCACAAATACGATATACTTTTCTTTCAGTGTGCTCTTGCTAATCCAAGTGTTCTCCCGAGAAGTCCCTGCCATTCATTCTTCTCTTAAAATCGTATAAAGGATCCTCTGCATAGAAGTCGTAGATGGTCATGGAGTCTTAAGTCATAGGAAACTGACCAATTCTAATCGAGTTCTCCTTATATTTAATTGATTGATTTCCTACGACTTAAGACTCCATAATCATTTACGATTTCTATGTAGAGGATCTTTAAGTTGCGCATATGTTCGCTAACTTTATTTGCTCATTCATCAGTGTCAACATAACTCAAGGAGCGTTCTTTCGCTTATAAGTATCGACAAAGCTCAAGGAGCGATCTCTGCCAATATCTCATCTGTAATCAAACATTCAATATTATTAAAATAGTCTGCATAAATAGAGTGCCTGTAACAACGTAAGAATGTTTTACATACCTTGTCTTTGTAAACGTCCTTTCTCGTTCTTCACCGAGGAGAACTTTCTAAGGAGTTGCCATTTGGAAGTCCATTGTGATCCGCGTCCTTGCTAAAATTATAAGTAGGAAATTTTTCGTTTTAATCCAACTAAATTTAAAAAATTGTAATTAAAAAAAAATTGTAACGTAAAAATAATTGAGCTATGTTTATTGTTTATCTTTAATTCGAAGTAAAATGAATGATCGATGAACACTCGCAAATTAAGTTGAACACAGCCCGAATATTAGGCTAATCACAGCGCGCGACATCAGCCAAGCGAGATTATCCGACACTTATCTAATATTGTCTCATAGTAATATAAATTGTTTATACTTTATTATATTTGTTAAATGATGATATTTTTATTATATCTATATAATTTCGTTATTAGTTTAGCTGGTTGTAATTGAAATACAGAATGAATAATACATTTACCAATTGAAGAAGTAGTGTAGCAGGTAACGTAGAAGATTCATAATCCAGAGGTTCCATTAAGATGCGTTTTTTAATATCAATTTGAAGTAGTTAATTTTTAATTTAGGTATAATTATTATAAATGTCTTAGGAAAATTTATAAACCCTTAAAGATGAACGTTTCTTTTTTCGAATATTAAACTATGTCAGCTCGGATTCAATCCATTTCAATCCATTCAATCCATTTTTATAGATTTAAAGTACGCATTAAAATTTTAATCCATTTTGATCCATTCTCATTTGCTGGGAGAAACAAAAAAATATAACTCCATTATTTTTATGTTACAATTTTTTAGTTGAATTAAAACGAAAAATTTTCTACTTATAATTTTGAATAATTTAAGTAGCATTTATCCATTTATAAATAAAAACTTTTTTTATTCAATTATTGGGAATACAAATTAGTTCGGTCCGTTTTTTTGTGTTCAAAAATGCATTTATTTCAAAACAAAATGAATGAACAGATCAATTAAAGTATTATCCATCGCTGCTTACTTTTTCCCATCTCTCAATTTTTGAATTCCATCTCAAAAAAATGACTCGTCTTTGGAGGCGATCCAATTTTGGAGCCAATTTTCGATTTCTGCGAAAGAAGTGAACCGGTGACTTGCTACATCCTTCGGAACAACCAGTAAGGAGCAATGTCCGGAGAATACGGAGGGTGCGGTAAAACACAACATCCCATTTGAGCGTTTCCAAATATTTTTTTACGACTTTAGCGACATGAGGCCGAGCGTTGTCATGAAGAAGATTGATTCGTTTGAGCCATGCATTGCGAGAAAAACGGCCGCGAATACGAGCAAAGACATGATAAAGTTATCATTGTAGCCGATACCGATCGTCCGTAATGGAATCGCCAGGTTTCAGCAGTTCATAGTAACAAGACCCTTTTGGTCCCATCAGATACAGAGCATGATATTCGAACCATAAATGTTTGGCTATGGTGTTGATGTTGAGGTCGATGGTAACGATTGATCGGGCTTAGTGTAGTATTTTTTCTTCTTGAGGTTGTCGTAGAATATTCACTTCTCATCTCCAGTCACAATCCGATGCAAAAAAATCTTTTCTGTTGGCTTTGAATGAGCTGTTCGCAAGTGAAAAATTGCCTTTCAACGTCTCTCGGTTTCAGTTCATAAGGCACCCAATTTCCTTGTTTTTGAATCATTCTCATGGCTCTCAATCGTACAGAAACGGCTTGTTAAGTTACCCTTAATGATTGAATTCTGCAAGCTCCTCTTGCGTTTGACTCTGTGTTTCTCTTCGAGTAATGCCTCTAATTTTTTGTCTTCGAATTTTTGTGGCTGTCCAGAACGAGGCTTGTCTTCAACGCTGAAATCTCCATCCTTGAAACGTCGAAATCATTCCCTACATGATTTATCAGTTGGAGCAGTGTCATAAACTTCGACAAGCATTTTGATGGACTTCAGCCGCACTTTTCTTCTAATTAAAGCAGAAAATCAAAACCTCCCGCAAATGCTGCTTAGTTAACACAAAATTCGACACAACATTTCAAACACAGTAAAAATCAAGATTTTTGTATGAAACTCAAAGCGATATAAACTGAATATTATTAGCAGATGTTTAACCTCTCTGAAACCGTCAAAATCAGCTGTCACTATGAACCATTCACAACAGCTGAAGCCACCTTTAGGGACACGAACCGAACTAATTTGTACTCCCAATAGATTGAAAAACTGCATTTCGTATTCAAAATATTGAATTGAGCAGTATTTACGTTTCACAGAAATTATTGAATTTAACTGAATTAAAAAACTATACTTCCTATTCATAATTCTGAATTGAATAATATTTACGATGCATAGAAAACGCTAATATTATTTTTAAATTGAAAGGCATAGAGGTATGCTCCATGCAATTCCGATAAATGAATAAAAATGCATTCAGAATTGAAAAGGATTTATTTTAACATTCATGAATTCGTATTTCTGAAATTCTGAATCTATTTTAATCCATTTGGAATGCTCTTTTGCCGTTTATCTTTCCAGAATCTCTTGGTCGCTGATTGCTGCCCGTACGTTCTTTAGTAGTGGCATCCATTTTGAAGTGTCCAATTTGCTGGTGACGCTGATTTCGACGTTCCTTCATTCGACGCTCCATATTCCCAGCAAATGAGAATGGATTGAAATGAATTGAAGTGGATTCAGATTTTCAGAAATATTGATTCACAAATGTTAAAATGAATGCTTTTCAATCATGAATGCATTTTTATTCATTTATAGGAATTACATAGAGTATATCTCTATGCCTTTCAATCTAAAAATAATATTAGCTTTTTCTGTGTATTGTGAATACTGTTCAATTCAAAATTTTGAATAGCAGTTTTTCAATCCAATTGTATCCAATTGAATCTAATTGAATCCAATTGAATCCAAAAAAAAGTATTCGCAATTTAAAATACGCATTCAGATAGAAAAAAATTTCAATCCATTTTAATCCATTCGTTTGTTGGATTTCTTCGGGCAATCCACGTCCACGCTGCGGTTACGCTAACTTCGTGATCGAGATAGTCTTCATAATTGCCCATTGTCCACCGAGCCTTTCCTAAAGTTTGAGCGAACGCATTCATTCTTCGAGAGATATTGCTCGCGCTTGGGATAATGTGCTTTTAAATGCTTTTAAAGTTTTAAATAATATTTTAAAACTAATATTTTTTGTGACTTTGAGTGACAGGGAATTTAACTGTTTCACTCGTAAAGAGAATAAAAAACTTTTCAACATTTCATATAATATATCTTTTAATTATGTCTTTATGTCTCTTTTATAGCTTGTATATTTTATATTTATAATTCTGATTGTAATATATGAATTTTTTATGTATGCTGCCTATTTTTTATAATAATATTACGAGCCAAAATCAAGTTTTACATATTTAATCCATGTCGAAAATGAAAAATTATAAAATATTATTATAAAATATCTAATAAGGGAACCATATGAAGTGTTAAATTCTGATTTTAATGAAACTTTGTATACCCCAGATAGCCAAGAGATTTAATACATGAAATAAATTGATGCACTGCATTGTTTATTGTTTTCAACTTATCGAATTTGCTGTCATTGAAAATGTGAACTGAGTTAGCATCAAGAGGGCAAATAAATTTCATGAGTTTAAGAAATTGTAAGAGTATATATTGAGAAATAATAAACTCGTCACGTTGATAGCAAACTGACGGCACGCCATGCACGTATGATGACAACTTGCCAACAATTTTTTGAATTCTAAGGAAGACTTTACATGACATCAGAACAATAGACAGTTTGGAAACACTTTTAGTTTGGTGAAATTGAATGTGGAATAAATGACAGCAAAATAGCAACAGATTGCCCTTATTTGGCTGTCTGGGACATATAGATTACATATAAAAATGAATTTAGAAAATATTAGTTGCGGCGAAAAAACGAATTGAAGAGGTGAAATCACTTATTACATAACCCATATAGTACAACAACAGCGCTTGTAAAGCGCTAAAAAGCGATTATATGCTTTGTAAGTGCTGCTATTTGGGAGTTAAATCGTGGGTTTTAGCTTTTTTTATTATATTTTAAAAATTATTTGATATATCAAAAAATATGTTTTATATAAAAGCTTTACAATAAAATTATCTCTATTCATTTTACATCAATAATATTTTAATAAACTAAAATTTATTTTATAAAATTTTTTTTAATTAAAACAATTTTTTTATTTTTCAAAAACAATATTGACGGAGATGATAAGATATAACGGGAAAAACTGAAAACCGTTTTACCACATAAGAGGTGATTTCACCCTTTCAAAACATTTTTCCATTGCAATAGACATTTTCTAAATTAATAATTTATATAACCTATATATATGCAAAGTTTTATTAAAATTAGAATTTATCACTTCATGTGATTCCCTTGTAAGGGCAAATGTGAGATTATTAAGATCTCTCATTATAACAAAAAATTAAATAATTAAGGTAATTAATTTCTTTATTGTATAAAGAAGGATAAGAAATGGAGGAAAGAAGGGATATAAATCATTTAATAAACTCCTAATAATAATTTTTTATTGAATAATTCAATTTTTTCGATAATTGAATATTATTTAATAAAATACACGCAATGTATTATCGATAATTTTAATATTTCTGCTAATAAATACAAAGATAAAATAAAATGAGATTTTTATTTCAACTGAATAAAGATATGTGTTATCGCATTATATAAATATAAAGGCAACATTCATAGTTCCACTGTAGATTGCAAAATCGAACTTCATTCAACAAGATCAGTGTTGATAAGGAAGCACTTGTCGGGGTTACCTAAGTAAGATGGAGCTTCGCGTAATCCGATATGTGGAGGATTCCATGCTCCGCGGATGCGACATGCAAGTTGGCGCCGCATGCGCGTGGATTAATTTTAAAATTATGCAGCTCAGCTATTTGAGTGCTGCATGCGGCCGCGGGATCGCCACTAGTTTTTAGCTTTCCAAACCAGAATTCATTCCCTGCAAAAACAACATCATTGTCTTAAAGAGAAAGATGTTGATAAAGATATCTCACAAGTAAATCTCAGAGAACGTCGGACACCGATTTTTCTCAAACTTTTATAATTATTTCTTAATTATTTCTCAAAAAATCTGTCATTAATTAAAAAATTTTATTAAAAGAAATTCTTTTGTATTTGATATTGTTTGTAAAGCAGTATTTTTTCTTAAGAATAAATTTATACTCAATTTTTTAAAGCTCGACACACATATAGAACACCAAAATAATAATTAATAGTAAAAAAACGGTTCCACTGGCAAAAAATATACTGCTTTAAACATGTGTAAAATATATTTATAAAAAACAAAAAATTTTTTTAAATGAAAGATTCAATTTAAGCTAAAACAGATTTCTTCATTTTTGACAAAAATAGCTATAAAAACTTTGAAAAAATCGGCGTCTGACCACCTGAAGTTTATTTATATTAGTATAATTGACATTAAATAAACGAATACTTATTTTTAGATAAATAAATAAATATTGGAATAAATAATTTAAACCTGGTAACGTATTTTCATCGCTAACATAAGTTACAACGAGGAGTTTACTTGAGTCTTCGGCTCGGAATAGTCTGTTATGTGGTTCTCTCAAAGCAAAATGTATTTTTATATCTAAAAATAATCATTGTGATGTATAAAAGTTGTAAGCATATTTATATTTATCTGTTTATTAAATACTAATCACCCAGATAATCGCCGTTTCCCGCACTACTGCATTTCTGTTGCCGGAAATAAGCAAACATAACATCAGAAACGTATTTGAGCTTCTTGTTCATTTTTTTTATAGCGAATGTTTTCAGGAAGTAGACTTCCTGATCTTCAATTATTTTCCAGACACCTGACCAATAATTAATAATTATTATTAATAATTATTAATTAATAAATAATTAAAGAGAACAATATGAAAAATAATTTTAATAAAATTTGTTGTATATAATATTTAAGTTTTTAGTCTTATAACTTAACATTATAACATTTAATTTTAATCTCATACGCTTTAATAATAAAAGCTTCATACTAATCGAGACCAAAACTAACCACGTGTAAGAAAGCGGTGCTATTTTGCTTCTCAGCGCGACTGTTTGCTTCGAGCAGTATTATCTCTACAGAGAGCAGGGTTCTTTTCATATAATTTTTGATATCGAAGATTAATTGTTTGTCCAATGATATATACCGCCTGTTCTCTTTCGATTTCATATGTTTCACGATTTCATCGTAGAGCGGGTGATAATCCTCGCCATAAAATTTGGCCCATAAAACACGCATCCCGCATTTTTCTTCAAATGTGCCATCTATCGTGGATCCGTATCTATTTCACATAGATTGATTCTTTCAAAAAAGTTTTATTTGTATACTGCAAAAGAACTAGAGAGTGTACATTACAATGTAATTTAATTCAATTATTAATCTATTATTATCTTACCACAAATACAAATTGCATATGCAATAAATTTTGGTAGAAACGATGCATGGACACATCTTAATTAAAATCTTTATTATTATCAAGAGAAAGAATTAAAAAAATTAACTATAGATATTATTGAAACATGTTTCCATATGCGATGCAATGTTTCTTCTCGGATATATATATATATATATATATATATATATATATATATACAGAGGAAACAATTTATTTGGACTTAAAACTCGTATTTATATTTATTTTATTAAAACAATTTATTTTTTAATAAAAATTATTTTTAATCCCAAAATTTTATTTTAAATGTAATCAATTACATTTCTTAATTTAAAGAATCGATTTAGTTGAACAATTCCAATAACTACATTTATGAAACTTATAAAACTTTTTTTCTGTGCATCGCTCAATAAATTTATATTCAATTAACAATTATTACGAAAAATTACTGCTTATCCATTATCTGTATTGTTCTGTTGTGGTGTAACGGCAATATCTTGATACTCCATATATCGGGGTTTTTTGAATCTACATGACAAATTAAATACGAATGACTTAAATTTAATGATAGCAACTTTACAACGACAAATTCTAATATCTACAAAAGACAGTATTATAATAAAAATAAAAAAGTAAAAATGACTAATTGTTTATAATTTCAACAATTTTTTAACGGCGAAATTTTACAGTTATAAATAATCGCATGCAACCGAGATAAAAATAGAATACGCATCTACAGACTCGACAGCATTGTTACGGAGAGTTTGCACGTATAAAAGGAGGATTCCTAAAGAAGGAGAAATTAAATAAATGAATAGAACCTTGTGCCTACGACATTCATAATAATCCCTCTAGGTTGAATGGCGTCTGGATCAGAGCTCACGATATCTCTATTATTTCGCGAACCGTCGTTTATGAACTCCGTATGAGACGACACCACCATCATTGCCGACAGTTTAATCTCATCATAGCTCAAGCATTTTGTTAGGACTTATTCATGAGATTTTAAAGCATTGATGTCAAAGAAAGTGATATACGAGAGAATGTGATGCTATGAAATTTTATCTTGTTTTTAATATCTAATAAACTTCCAATATCGATAAATGATTAATGTACATAATATTACATTAATCTTAAGCAATTTAATAGCTCATAGCTATACTATAAATTTAGATTTAAGTAAAAGATTTAAAGTAAAAGAGAAGAATAAGAATAGAAATTTTTATGGAAATAAAAAAATTGAAAAACACTTCTCCATTTCGTTATATTATTTAAATATATATGTAACTACTTTTGTGATAATATAAAAAGAACAATTTAAAAGATAATTAACCATAATAATTATTTTTTATAAAGTATATTGCTTGATTAAGACGGCGCCATGTATTTACCAGTGGTTCCTTCTCCTGATCGGTGCCAACACTCTCCCAGGCACCGAACCCACTCTTGTTATCAAGTAATTTCCATCGATCTTTAGCTCCATAAAAAGAGACCACTCTCTTATCCAGTAGGCGATGGATGAATTGGATGAGGTCCATGTCCGCATACATGGCTTTCTCAACAGAGCTACCATATAATTGTTTATGTTTCAACCATCGCGCAATCAAGGGCAACATCGCTTCGTGTATCAGTGGATATACCGAATTTACATTTAACTAAAAATGCCATCAAAGATCATCAAATGTGTATTAAATTAGTCGATATTATTAAATATTAAAATAAAAAAAAAACATTTGAGATTCGAGGACAGAATATAATCTTTAAACTATATATTCTTGTAAAGAAAATTTCTAAAGATTTCTAAACGAAACAATAAATTTTTGATAATAAAAATTTCAAACGATTTCTCTCTTAAATATTTAACAAATATTTAAAAAAAGTATCAATTAAAATAGAAATATTATTTAATTAAGCATTCGTTCCTTTTGTTTGACCATGTACTAATCACTCAAGCAAATAACTTATTTTATACAAACCTCAATAAAATCCGTGCTAATTCCCTTGTCCTTCAAAGCAGCACATTTTACAGTATTAATTGGAAACTTCAAAGGGAATGCATTGCTTCGTTTGATTAGCTCCGTCACGCTGATTGGTGGCGATATTAAGGTACTTCCTCAATAATTCCTTTGTATCATCATCGGAGGGCATGCCATTGGACGAACCCAACGTGTCCCATGAGTTCTCTGGCGGATCTTTCGCTAGCATCTGTTGTAGTATCTTTTCTGCAGCTCGATTATTCTGTGAAAGGACGCGAAGATATGCAAACTAATTTCCAAAATGCAAAATATATCATTGGAATTAATTTTTCAATTTAATAAAGTAAGTAATTTAATAAAGTAAATAAAAATTCCAATAAAAAACACTTTGATGTTGAATAGAAAATTTCCCAGTAAAAAAAGAATAATAAACATTTAGCATGTTTCCTTGAAAAATTAAGTCTATTCTACAATGTACTCTTTGTTTCCTGTTTCTTGTTTTTTGCTTTTTTTTCCTTTGCAACTGTTTTATCGATAATTGTATTTCTTGCTATGTATTTCTTGTTTCTTTCGAAGTTCGTTAATCTGAGACGATATAAGACAAAAAGAATCAGAAGAAGCAAAAAGACAAGATATAAAAAATAGCAGAAAACAGAAAACAAAAAGCACATAGAATAGACTTTACTGTAGAAAATTCTTGCATGTTATGTTTTCCGCATCATGTTGCGTCATTCATGGAAAAATTTCAACATATCTATCGCGAAAATAAATGGAGAAAGCAATTAGATAAGTCACGTTCGAAGAATGAGTCATTTTGTCTTTGTTTTATGTCTAATAGTATAAAAATAGAATAACACAATAACGCTGATAGCTTGCTCTCCGACAGCTTGCGTCATTATATTTATATTCAGAAATTTTTAAAAAAGTATAAATTAATAATTTGTTTATCTGCTAAGATATTTTAAAATTTGTTATTGCGATATTGAGCAACTTTACGCTCGTGCGGATTCATATCACCGATGAAGTAAAGAGCTACGAAATCAATTCTAAGAAAAATTTTGCAAAACAGTAAATCGTCGCGTCGTTATATTAATAACGTTATATTAATATTAATAACGTCCGGCTGATTACAGCAAAGACACCGATCGCTTTGACACTTGAGCATAAAATCTATTAAATAACGTAAAATGCATTATCCTAGTGAGTGGCTTGATGTTTATTCTCTTCGTGGGCACGAGCCATGCATAAACACATGGATATATACGTACATGAACAGAGCCGTGTTAACAAAATTTGTGCCCAAGGGCTTGATGATCTCTAAGCGCTCCCCTCGTAGGGCACTACTTTCATGATTTTCTGATTTTTTTTGGGAGGGGGGGAGGGTAACGTCGCAATTTTCTATGACAGAACCGGTAGTGTCGGTGTTGTGAAGATTACTTTTCAAAAGTAACGTATAATGGTACCGATTTCTTTTTTAAAACCGATTATGTCAACCCTTTATTATTGCTCATGAACACAATATTGTTATGTCATTACTATATCATTCTTACAAAACTGCAGGACTACTCGATTACTCTTAACAAGTTTCATTATCGTTATAATGCCATTCCACAGCTTTTTCCATAATAAAAAAACCATAATAAAAAAAACTTTACGAAGGACGTTACACACAATAATAACGAAACTTGCATTAAAAGTTACAGAATAGATCTACTAATAAGCCTAGGATTTTTATCTATTCAACTACTACAATATATTTACATACGATATATTTACACGAACAGAGACAATCATTATTATAAAACAGTTCTGTTTAATCTTGAATTTTTATATTTATTTAATTATTTAACTACTATAGACTTACAAATAAAGATACATTGTTACACGCAAATACAAAACATTTTTTTATAAAGTATTAGGTGTACAACTTTGCTTCCGTTCTTTTTCCGAAATTCGAGGCTTTATTGTAAAAAACTAGTTATACATTTATGATTCAAAGTATTGTCCATCGCTGGCCACTACTTTCTCCCATCTTTCGAGTAGCGTACGAATCTCGCTTCGAAAAAACTGGTCATCTTTTGAGGCTATCCACGAATCGATCCAATTTTTTACTTCTTCATAAGACCGGAAGTGCTAGTCAGCCAGGCCGTGTGCCATTGATCGAAACAAGTGATAGTCAGA
>Ga0157364_1005258_pt1 | contig 13141 bp, 4 predicted proteins | sample AttsexASBM2_FD_111476 | JGI IMG/M metagenome (GOLD analysis project Ga0157364, IMG submission 111476) | Fungus gardens microbial communities from leaf cutter ant in Ribeirão Preto, State of São Paulo, Brazil - Atta sexdens ASBM2 | ecosystem: Host-associated > Fungi > Mycelium > Unclassified ... | reverse complement strand
GCTCGCTTTTTAGTGTTTTTATCAATGTAGATTAACTTTGATGTCGGTTTAATTTAGTCTTTATTCTTTTTTAATTCTTAGAACTAGAAAAAGAAGAAGAATGAAGAGTTAATTGAACCAAGATTAAAATTAAATTACATTGGCAGAAACGAGCCTAATTCATAGAAGTAGCAACAGTAATTTAATATATCAGAACTTTCCTTCTTTAAAGGCAAACCATATTTAATTCTTACATTGTAAGAATCATAATCATAATGATTGAATTAATCATCGATTGATGTTAATCGGAATAAAAAAGTTAATAATAAATATTTAGCTAGATTAGATACACATTTGAAAATAAATGTTTAGAACATCGTCAAAATAATTATACTTACAAGGATACTTAAACATGATGATAATGCTGTAAAAAGTTTTGACATTTTAGCAATTAATTTGAATTACATAATTATTTTAAGGGATTAACAATATTTTTTTTAATTGCACTTAGATAAATCGAACTTAAAGTGTAAAAACATGTGGAATCTTTGAAGATTCCTATAGATTTCTATAAGTTAATCACCGAGTATGTCCAAAGCTTATTGCAATATCGTTTATTCACGGCAAAAAAAAAAGGAATTGGATGGTACAGCAAACCTATAATTTACTACGCGAATTCAACATCGATAGCTAAGAAGATTTAATAATTTAACAAATCGCTAATGTTATTCAGTTGTCAACTTTACTATTTTAACATAGAAAATTGAGCTGAAGTTTTCAGCTGTATTTTTTTTCCGTGTTGTTATATGACTAAGATTTATTTTGTTGATGGATAAAAAGTTTTCAAAAAATTAGAAACACGAAGAAGTTGAAGTTATATTTCGAAACTTTCGAAATTTTGTATTTTCAGACAATCATCAGTAGCTCCGTCGATATATAGTTTTTATGTTATATTTTCTCTAGTAATCTAATAAATCTCTAGTAATCTAAATAAATACGTAAAATATATATTTAATAGGCTAAGGTTTTCAAACAGGAAGGCATACAATTTCTGTTTGGCTGTCTTGCGCGATAAGATTAGCGTGATCCGAGAAACGTGGGATTCTCTCCTCGACATATGCGGAATGTCTCGCGAGTAACGACCGGGATTACGATTGCGAGTTGTATGTATCAGACAGATGGGTATAATCGTGTTAAACGGCAATTGGTAATATGCGTTCTGGGAACAGATCTGGGATGTTCCACTTGACGATCCGTGCGTATTACTACCGTAACCCATCACCCTAATCATCTTTCAACCAATGCAAATAAGAACGAACCGATCGTTGCGGTAAAGACAGCGGTGCGTTATCTCATCTTTGAAGATCTAGTCACGCAACATCGCGCACAATGTAATTCTCTCTATACAATTACTCTTCTCGTTTCAAGTATTTCTACGATTGATCGATCGTACAAAGTGCCGAGCATTGCATTGCAAGCCAATTAGCCAATTTTCTGATTAGAACACTCTCGAAACACATATTTCATTTCTTTCAAGATATACGCTCTGAAAATTTAATCGCGAAATTAAATTAATAAAAATTTAATTAATGGAATTCACTAATTAATTCTTCTTAAATTTCTTAAAATTTGTCTTGAATAATACTGTATTATACAAGTCTTCGGATTTACAGCGATAAATTGATATGGAGAATTTCTGACAATCGTCATTGTAGCAAGACTTATTACGAATATTTTGAACACGTGCTTCTTCAATATAAAGAAATGTTAATGAGGTATCAAATTCGAATGCTGTAGGGACACTTATCAACTTCTTTGTCAGATATGTCTTCCTCTTACATATATTTAAGAAATAGGCGACATGAGTTTTTATAATACTCGGACTGACAGGACATTTTTTTATCTTAACTTCAGAGAAGATATATGTGAAATGACCATGATAGAGAAAAAATTAATAACATCAAGGATCAAATATTTGCAACTCATTCATTCCGTCTGCAATTGATCGATTATTAACAGTTTAAAGCTAAAGAAGACGTTACATAATCGATCCTAATTTGAATTTTAAGACCTCGGCATTACGGTGAGTACATTACGTGTGCCTGACAGTGTTTTCTTCTGCAAGCCGTGGCATCGTGACTAATTTTCTACACCGTTACAATAATAGCAAGCGCAAGCGCAAAAACGTTTTCCATGCGTCCGGTCGACGAACTTACGCACGGCAAATAAAATAGCGATACCATTTCACGTCGCGTGCGTCATAGTAACAGTTATTAGCAGATTTATCAAGATCAATAACTTTTCGTTCGTAAGTATCTTGAAAGTATATAAATATAAATAAGAAAGAATATATCAAATATAAATAACGAGACTTTATTCTCTGATTATTTTTATGTTTCTTATCCTAAATTTCATACGGTATTTTTTAAACTATTAATATATTTTTAACACTATTAATTTCAAGTAAAATGTATATTTTAATATAGTTTTAATTCACACGTGATGTTCTCCAAGATATTTCGACACAAGTTATGAAATAATGCGATATAATTAAATTTCCCACAAGAAAGTTAATTTCTACCACGTTTATCAGATACTGTCATTACCTGAGCGTCGACGATAAATATTGATTGTCTGAGAGTCGCCTGAATAAAGGCGCCAGTCAACGATCGCGCGTTCAAAAGCGAAGAAGCGAGTGAGCGCAAGCGGGGAATGTGGAAGCGTCGTTTTCACATTTTGCGAAATCGCATCGCGTCTATGGCGCTCTTTAAAGGTTGATTCACTGCCGAAGAAGAAGAAGAAGAAGAAGAAGAAGAAGAAGAAGAAGAAGAAGAGATCCGCCTGCCGTGCTCGTGCCAGCAATAACATTATCCTTCATCAATTTGTTCCACGGATTTTACTTTCACGGTGCGTCTATTCACATATCGATCGCTATTATCGATTATTCGGTCAGCACGTGCGCGTGTAAACCTGTTCACGCAGCGTTATACGTTATACCGTTGAAAAATTTGTTTAATTTTACACGTTCACGCGTCTCAAACGGTCCCATTCAAATCTTCATGTTAATTTAACACAAGATGAATGTGTTAGAAAGTAATACTGCAAACATTATGTAAAAGACACAAAAAGTATAATACTAATACAATTTGTAAGCAAACTGTGAAAGTATATTTTCTCAGTAAAATTAACATTTATGTTAAATTAACATGTATTTTATTCGTTCATCTTAGAATTTACGTTTTAAACACTTTATTTTTATGTTATTTATTCACTTATTCATAAATTGTATTATTTTGACATTAAAGAATGTTGAATATAATATAAAATATTTGAATATCACATTATACTAAATTAACAGTTAATATGTTTAATACCAAATTAATATCAAATTTTAACAAGAACTTGAGTCTTTAACACAAATACAAAATGCTTTTTATTAAAAAAAAAAAAATCAAAAAATTAAATTTCAACCGTCGCGAAATTGTGAAACAGTCACTAGTGAAGTGTAACAATTTATTTCGTCAATAGGTGCTTTCCATTTGGTGACAAATCGATACAACTATCGTTCTATCTTTGTTACTCACTGTCTAAAGTCTAGGAAGAAGTTTCACGTATCTAACTATTACTTCGATGTATGCGTTCCAGATAATACAAACGTCCAGCAAACAAATACTATTTGTCACCATTTTAACGTCAAAATAACATCTTTAAGTCAGCTTGTTTGCTGGGCGTTTCTCGATATACTTTCTTTTATTGACACTAAAGCTATTGATTTTTCCACGACTATCACTGTCTACTGACAGTTATCACAACTATACACAGAGGGAGAAAAGTCGGTAAATATAATACATATCGGTTATCACCGAGTCAATTTGCAATAAGAAACGTAATAAGTTTTAACATCTCGCGATTGGATGTATCAAAGTGAAATCTTACGGGATAATAAACGTTTTATAAGTGTCGTAAATTTCGCTGTAAAGAAGTTAATTGTTAATCCGCAATCAGCGGTGACTCCCTGGTGACCGCATGTCTTAAGACATGCTCAATTACGAAATCTTAACGAGTGGTGGCGCCCGGCAACGAGTGGCGCTGCGTGGCCATGCGGAAAGGAAGCCGACGATATTCTTTCCCTAGACGGTGGGGCTTGGCTACCTCCGGTTACATCGTCGTTATTGCGATACGACTTTATCTCCTTGTGGGTTCACCGATAGCGTCCTGCGCGCTCGCGCGTTGCAAAAGCAAAGATCCTACTCATAACATTGTGATTTTATCTCTTCCAGATGCTAATTAATTCGACAACTTCGAGTTAAAACGCGGAGAAGGTATTGAAAAGTAGAAATAAAGGCGCTAATCACTTATAAAGTAATCATATTTCCGTGGCAGCTTTGCGTAATCCTTTATCGTCATTATGTAGATAACTGGATATTTTGCATTCAAAAGAATTCTCAGATTCTATATAGCGACTTTGCGTTCAAAGGCGACAGATCCACGCGAGTTACTAGGTCTCGAGACAACACACTTTATCTTGGTCTCTGAGTAGAACTGAGTTTTTTAAGAGGTCATTCGAGGTCTCTACGGCTGAACTTTTGACTGATCTTCTTTGTAAGGTTTGAAACACGAATTCTATCGACTTTATTCTATTTCAAGAGGAGATTCTACGAATATTCATTCAATTTATACTCTTAATTTTCTTCTTTTTGATTCTTTTATTCATGTATCTATATTTTTATGTCGCGTTGAGTTATAAGTATGCGCATTATGAATAATAATTTTAAACACGATTCGGTTAAACATGACTGATAGGTATGTCGGATTGATTTTTATACATTTGTATATTTACTTACTTGTTGAATTATCTTATTTTTATTATTATTTTTATTATTATTTCTCTTAAATTTATGTACATATTGAGTATATATTTATGTATATATTATTTGTATTATGTAACTTTGGCTTATTATGGCATGTTGCTTTTTCTTTTTTTTCATGTTCATGATAAATTTATAATATTTCTGTGCTTGGGAAGGGGATATATTATTCCAGGATGTTGAATAAACAATGATTCATTCATTTACTCATTTATCGCCTTCGTCCCATAGACAACAGGTATATCGATAGATAATAAAAAAAAGTTGAAAAAAAGAAAAAAGGAAATACGAAGTATGGCTTTCTCTCGAAGCTGCGACACACTGAGAAGAGACATGTGAAATCTAATAGCCCCGAGTGCACGCTTCGATCCTACGCGATTGTGCCCATGTGCCACGTGCTTTAAGTACGCTCGATTACTCCCTCTTACGAGAAGATTACTTGCCACAACTGCGCGTCTTTGTCGAAATGCTTCAGTTCCAACGGAGAATGAGATACAAATTTTTATATCTAAATAAGCTCATATTTGTACTTTTTTAAATTGCTCCAGATATTGTTTCCTATCTATTTAACTAGCAGTAATCGAAAAATAATAAAAATCTATGCGATATATTAAGATCTCGAACGTCCCAAATATACGTATTTCTATTTTTAAATATTACCAATGTATTATTCAAAGAACGTTTTGTTTAAAAGAATATCTCAGTAGATGTGAATATTATGGAAAGAAATAAATGTGTACAACATTCTGAAAATACTTTAAGCATCAAAGTATGTGTGTACTGCACAGAAAAAACAATTTTGCTGCAGTATCTAGTCTAAAAATTTAATTAGACATAGATCTGAAAATAATTTTATTTGACCATTAAAATTTTTAGGTACTCAAACTGATTGCTAGAATGTTAAAATTTTTAGGTAAGACACTCAAACTGATTGCTAGAATGTTAAAATTTTTTCAGTCAGTTTGAGTATCCTACAAGTTTTAATAGTCTAACAAAATTATTTTCAGATCTGTATCTAGCTAAATTTTTGGGAAATTACAACAAAATTGTTCTCTTCATGTGGTAGTTACACACTACATATTAAAATATAGATAAAATATTTGTAAAGATATTCTTGAGACAGCTCTTATGTGACAGTGCTTATGTGGAATATCTCAAGGATATTACGATTTCCCAGCAAGATATCTTGACGAAATCCCGCAGATTTCCTCAGGCTGTGGAGAAGAAAATTGTGTTAAAATTGTGCGACGTTGAAGCTCTCGTCAACTTTTTATTATACAAAAAGAAGCTTTCTTTGAAAAACTTTCTAACTTTATAATGAAATAAGATACATCCCGGATAATATATTTTTTATACTAGAATATAACATAAAAACAGATTTTAACTAAAAATCTGCTCTTATAATTTATTACGGCCAGATCGTTTGGATTCTAATTTAACCGACTTTCTCGATTATACAAAATTATTTATTATATTCAATATACTTTGAGCAATAACTTTTACAGACATGTAAGCCACTTAACGTAAGTAATCGCTAAATGAATTTATGTCTAGAAAGCAATAGATTTTGTTTCTTGCAAATTCCAAGTCTCGCTTATGTATCGGTAAACATTTGTCATTATTGATAATAATGAAAATGAAATGTTGGCGGGTTTGCGAAATATATTGTCAACGAGCACAAGCCTGTTGCCTGTTGGCTCGATAGTCCAGTTCCTCGGTTGCCGCGCTCACGGAAGGTACTTGCATATATACACAGTATCTCGAGACTCTCGAGCAATCTCTCGACAAAATTGCATCATGCTTTAAACAACTTTCAATTGCGTAAATTAATACGCGTTGCCATCTGCCTAATTATCTGAAGTACCGAAAGGACAGGCGTGGAAAAGCCTACGGCCGACAGGCGCGCGCTACAAGGATACTCGCTTACGAAATACGCAAAAGCGTGCAATACACGCGCGGGATGCAGATTGAAGCGCATTCTCATGCGAGGAATTACAATTGTGACGACATGTCGTCTCTCTTTATTCGTGGCAAGATGATTTCAGAAATTACGCACTATTGTCGGTTTTCTGCAATTTCGTCAGTGTGAAAGCGTTATTAGTAATTCGAGGAATCGATCCGATCGTATCAGTCTATAAATCCAGTTTTTTTCATTTATCACGTTTTCCTTCATTTATCACGTTTCTCTCTCTCTCTCTCTCTCTTGCTCGCTCTCTCTCACTCTCTCTTTCTCCCCGAGCAATAAAGCTCTGGTTCGCATGAAACGCCTGTCGAGTCAAAAGCCTCTCTCCACTCGAGAGGTACGTCGATTGGAGCAAAAAAGTCTGAATATTCGCCCGATAACAATGATAAAGGACGAACAATCCTAAACGTAACAGGTTTCTTGATACATTATCCAAGGCAGATCCGTGTTCCCTTCTCTCCCTTTCTCTCGAAGATCTCGGCAACGAAATAAATGAGATACGTGCGGTACGAGTCAATGACTCACTTTTCCTCCGTTCGAGGGAAAAATAGTCCGAGCTATGAAGCCATGACGATTTGACTTTTTGCCAAACGATCCTGTCCCCCGCGACACATCGACACTCCGTTAGATAAAATTTCCGAGCGCTTTCTCCTCTCTGCCGTTAAAAACCTTTGCGGATTATTCTCCTCGCGCTCGATCGACCGAGCGCAGCGAGCGGTTCCGAATTACTATGCAAGAGACTCCAGAGCTGTATTTGCGCCGTCTGATTTCTTTAGAACTTGTAAACAAAGACTGAGTAATGAACACACGTAGCATGAATCATTTGAGGAAAGTGATACAAATTTCGCTCGTTCCAGATAAATTATGATGCATTTCTCTCATGATATTAAATTGTAAAGTAGCTGTAATTCATTTTAACTTCGTTAAACTTCATTAAAATGAACGAAATTTTTAAAAAAGGTTTTAAAGCTAAAATCTCTATTTCCGAAAGTTCATTGTTTTTTCAATTTCTATGAGTTCGATTATTTTTACATACATATAGAAAAAATTACGAGTTGAACAAAATAAAAAAATTTCTTCCTACTTGGGCTTGTCATGTGCCCAAAAATACTTGCGAAAATTTTCAACTTCTAAAGTAAAAGTTTAAAGTTTTCTCTACAAAATTGTTTTTAAAAATAGAATTTTTTAAAAAACAATTTTTTTTTAATTTCTCAAAAATTCCTAAGATTTTTTGTTACAGAGTTATTCGAATTAAATGAAAGAAGGATTTTGATTTTGATTCACGAAGTACGTTAAAATCATCGTACTGCAATACAGAAAACGAATCCTTAAAGCTGAAACATAGCTCTATTAAATTTAATTGCCAATTTTTTTTAAACATGTAGACATAAAGTATTCAAATGAAGTAGCGCTATGAACTTTTGTGCCGATCTAACAGATAAAATACGAATTTTATAACCATATAACCATAGATTAATTTTTGGAGTTTGTGAGTGCTGCTTTGGTTTTGTTCTTCCTGACATGGCTGTCAGCAATTGTTAAGAGATCATCTTGCTTGAGTGATTTTATGATTGCGGACGCGATTGCGAAATACCCGGTAGCAATGAAACAAGGAAAGAAAAGAAAAAAAAGTGAGAAAGTAACGCGATCGCGTATATCTGCGATATCACGATTTTCATGTGAGATTTACTGAGTCTCTAACTAGAAGCGACTAACGGCCTTCTCTTTAGCGATATCGTTGGAGAATCAGCCGTGTGTGGAAAAACGATATCTCGATTGGAACGCGAAGCACATGTGAGGTCCTCGCGCGAGAATTCGTCGACAGATCACGATCGTGAGATGCTCTCGAACGCGGAAGTTCTATCCAATCGAAAAACAACGCCAGGAAGATAAGGTTCAGGGCCGCAGCCGGAACTTCTTGCGAGTTAGGAAATTTACGTGATTCATTACGTTTTCAAAAAAACGTAAATCTTATCGACGAGATGTAAAACGATGAAAACATAGTGCTAAGTGGATATTAAAAAATTTCTTTAAAATTCCTTTCCTTGTTTCTTGAAAATCGTTTATTTTCTCAAAGATAATAAGAGGACTGATGAGCCAAATGGATATTCTACTCTTAATTTATATTTTTATTTCTTATTATTTATTTTGCTTTATTTATTATTTTTACAATGGGAATGATTTTGCTGAGGTAGCTAAAAATTTAGCTTAGAAAATAATTTTGTTGAGCTATCAAAATAATTATATAGGAAAACTAATTGTTGAAAACTGTCAAAACTTTTTGTAACATTGCTTATCATACTTGAGATTTCTATGTATATTATTTAACAAAATTATTTTCAAGTCTATATTTAGCTAAGTTTTTAGATAAAAATAAAATCATCTGTCTCATGTTTATAAGGCTTTTTCACGTTTTTAAATTCAAGTCGCCAACGCATATCTGTATAGTGTATCGACTTTTGCTGGTCGTGAACTCGTATTTCTGACTAGATTCGATTACCGCACTGGGATAACGATCAGAACGAAGCGCCCCCGGATTCTCCATGAATTTACGAGCTTCTCACGTATGTCGATCCGTACGCCAGATGCAAATTAGCGGTACCTCGATACATAAACGCCACATTCGCTGATGCCATACTTGTCTTAAACACGATTGCGGTTCCCCATCGTGTATATCTGAGCGGAGCGTACCTACTATTATCTAGATGATGCCGAGTTATTGAATTTTTGCGTCCGCCATTCGCAGCTGTACACCCTGTTTAATCGTCTGTACCGACCGGGGCACCATTGCTCGTAAACGGATGCAAGGATCTTCCATCCGACATGGAACGTTGAGTTTCACGGAATATTCGAACATGTTCGACACGATGCGTCGATGACTGGCGATAAACTCCCTCGTTATCGCAAAAGTTGTAGAGATCAAGTGCTACAATACAATTTATTTCTCGTTTGTGGCTTTGTAAAATCGTTCAAGTGAAAAATTATGTCGTTGCTAAAAATCCTAATTGTTATACATTTCATGCAGAGTTCTCAGGTAGACGTAAACCTAATGATAAAAAAAAATTCAATGCTAAAACTAGTGAAAAAAATTTTCTAAGGGATAATCACAATAGACAAATAATTTAAAATATGACGTCTTAAATAAATTAACAATTTTGAATTAATCTAAAAAAAGAATTTGAAGAAATTATTCTACCTAAGTCATCAACGTTAAAATATCTCTATCGTTGTGACGTTATCATTCAGAAAAAAACAGTTTCTCGTACACATAAGTTCTTCTATATCAGAAAGATTTGCGTTATCGCGTGCAACTTATCTGATAATTTTCTATTTTACCTATCGATTTTTAGGAATTCTGAAAGCCTTCGCTTGACAATCTCTTCATCAAACATAAAGTCTCCCAACTATTTATATATCACTTTCAAAAATATACTATACGTGTCTCAATTATGAGATATCGCCCGTGGCGATAAAATGTCAGGAAAATACGCCGATCACCATGCATGTCTCCTGTCTACTTGTTTACCAATATATCTTTTATTTCTCATAGAGCAATCATTATCGTTCTGTCACCTTAGACAGAAAATTCATATTACCTTCGTATCTTTTCCATTTCATCCTTAATTATCGCTAGATTTCTAATATTGAAACAACATAACTTGATATTTATATAATTTAATCAAATTATTTTTACGATTAGTTACTTAATTTTAAGTCCCTTCCGTTTCACACGCTTATTTTGTTAGACTCGTTAAGTTTTTGCGCCATATCATAGTTTATTCTTTAAGGAATTTCTAACAAATATCTATAGAGAATTCAAGCGAGATAATTATTCACTTCCTCTCTGTTTAATAATAAATCGATTCCTCTTTAGTTCCACCTTTCTTCCTTCTGCCGCATCGTCGGCATCTCATACCGTGAGAACTCGACTACGTCACTCCACGTTGAGATCCCGCGACCTTAAGGCCAATCTCTGCGTTGAAGAACTCTCATAGAGGCTGTCGCTTCTGCTTAGTTCCGTCTCTCGTATTCGGATAAGTTTTCTGGTATCCTATTAGAAGCATTTTCATTCACAAATACTCTCGAAGAATATCCTCGAAGAATACTTTCGATAAATGGCGTATTCGGTTATTCTGAGAATCGCGTTATCTCCAACGCGAGGTTTCGGATCGGCGACAAAAATACGCGTTTATCTCGTTACTTTTTATTACTAACGAGTTCAAGTCCGGAGATAGATTTCCATGTTCGAGCTTCTATCTCGATCAGAGAGTCTCGTAAAGACTTATCTCCGGCGAGCAAGTATCGATTTTCATTCAAATAGTGGTCTAAGCGCAACGTTGCAGACGTGATAATAGTCAATATAAATATTTCTCTCGCTTATGGAGACGCAATGTCGTGAAAATGTAGGTACTTAACCAGAAAAACAGTCAACGCGGCCGTTCATATGCCTAGCCGACGCATTTTGTGGTCATTCCGTTGCTGGCGGGAATGCTGTTAAAACAACGTTTGACATTTCTCGCATGGAAAGCGACATTTATTTATTTCATCGTGCGCGAATCGCGCAGTTTGCGTTCTTATTCCTAGTATGATGTCGTTATACGCGAATCGTGCGCCTCGCCGGGTACTTCCCGTAATTGAAGCTGATTAAAAATTGTAATTCTCGCAGAAGGTTTCTCGCGAAGCGAACCGAGAAGCGTCACCGATATAAGCGACAGATAAAATATAGCCAAACACGGGCATCGTTACGTTCATGACTGTAAATCATGTCGACGATTTTTCTTCGGAAGTGAGCACTCGAACGAATCGCGGGCGTATATCACGCTTTGTTATTTTTATTTTCGCGATATGGATTGGGATTTTTAAACATTAACTTATTCAAGCGCGCTAATAAGCGTGTTCTTAACTCGGCCAAATACTTTCTGAATACATATTACGATGAAAATGTAACGTAGATTAATAGAAGAAACGATTTGCAAATCAATTATACGCTCAAGAAATTACGTTTCTTGGGGAATAGAACTGCAGGAAAAGGAAATGACGTCGCAAAACTAATCTGCAGCTTATCGGCACTAATATTTGTATACGTTTGTACGACAAAGATTAGTCTGTTGTCACAATGATATGAAATTTTTAAGAGCAGGATTATTAGTAGTTACAAAGTACTTAAGGTTCACCTAAAATAAATGACACTCAATAATATTTTACCTTAAATATAATTATAAATTAAACGTCATAAATCTGATAGTATCCAATTAGCCTGTGTATGCGTCATCTAAACGGGTTATAATGATAAATTCGTTACAAGCGGGATAATATTTCGTATGATTAATGCACGTCACGGCATCTATTATTAAGCAAATCGATATTGAAATTCAACCTCGACGAGTTGCATTCAAAATTAGCGAAATGTCAAACGGTCAAATCGGTTATTCTCGGCATTGACTCAGGGCGGAGGTAAACCACGTGCGGTAGATCGAGGGTTTCGTACAAGGTAAGCCATCAAGAGGAATTTCTCTCCCTCGAGAGAGAGAGAGAGAGAGAGAGAAATGTGTGTACAAAAGGCCAAAGACAAATATCATCGGGAAGATGAAAGCACGTGGCTGCAGTCCGATGAGATGTGGAATGTTAAAAAAAAAAAAAGGACAATGACACAGGAGAGTTGCAGGAGCGCGCAATAAGAAGACGGAAGAGGATTATTCGCATGTGAGATCCGCAGGACGATCTGAGTTCCGCAGGTTCGAATTGCAAACGGGCGAGCGAGCGAACACCGTAAACTGTCACGATGACAAACGAAGGCCGACATGTGCTTGAAAGCCGCGCCAGCGCCAGCGCGTTCTAAGTGCAGTAATAGGCGCACTCGCGGCGAGTAACGACAGATGCTAGGCGAGGAGAACTCGCGGAGAGCCATGGCAGGCAAACAGGCCTCCTTCGGATGATCCCGCGGCAGTTCCTGTATTGTTCCCTCGCTCTCTCGCTTTGCTGATCCGCCGCGCCGCAACTGCAACGCGCGCGGGCGCTGGCGGTTTTCTCCGCTTTTCTCTTCGTCTTCGTCTTCTACATTCGAGATGGTGCGCGGCGCGATGAGAGATCATTGGCACGGAGAAAACAAAGGGTATAATGGTCGAAGGATACAATGGTCCATTGTTGCAGTCCGTGATATTTGTCGAATGAAGTTAATAATTGACGAGTAAAGGGGGAGGACTGACAGAGATCATTTCCTGATCCGATTTTTTCTGGCTTTCCTGCTGACGGTCAAATATCGCCAGCTGATGTTTCATGAATCTTAGTTTTAATAGATGCATATATATATGTATATCGTTTATAACAATAT
>Ga0157364_1005257_pt1 | contig 13141 bp, 6 predicted proteins | sample AttsexASBM2_FD_111476 | JGI IMG/M metagenome (GOLD analysis project Ga0157364, IMG submission 111476) | Fungus gardens microbial communities from leaf cutter ant in Ribeirão Preto, State of São Paulo, Brazil - Atta sexdens ASBM2 | ecosystem: Host-associated > Fungi > Mycelium > Unclassified ... | reverse complement strand
TTTTCTATGTGCCAAATGAAATTGCTTAAAATATTCTATTATTATAATAATAGCAAAACATTTACTTTAACATTTAATTTAAACATTTAATTTAAAACACTTGCAAAAAATAGCGTAAAAAAAATGTAAAATGGACTTTTATTTTTCCACTATAGTGTTTTAAAAATTTACGTTTGCATTGTTTAATCTTTTTATGAAATGCATGATATTTTACAAAAGATTTTAAATTCACGAATATTCTACTGTAGTATATTCCTCATTTTATTTACGTTTTTTTTTTGCCACGCGAGGGAGACAACGGGTGGGCTTTTTAGCGATAGAATTCTCCTCTTTATTTAAATCCCACCACTTTATTTGAGCCCTTGATGCTTCGTAAAAAAACGCTAGAAAAGTTGAAAGTCCCGTACCTTTTTCCCAGGACTCAGGTATACCCGCGGTTCTAGGCAGGCACCCGGTGGATACCCAGGGGGTTCCCCGCTTAAATCCAGGATCTTGTCTCTCTATTTGAATAAGATTCATCCTGTTTATCATTTTCTACGATTTCACCCCTCTGCGCCGCGGTAAAGGCCTCACCCTTTCGCCCGCGACGCACGTTGCTTCGGGTACGCGTATTATACGTAAAAATCTTTTCCCAAGGGGTGAAATAATCACCCCTTCTCGCACTTTTACCCCTTCAGTCGTCAGTTTCAGACGTCAAATTAGAATTTTGTACGGACCGGTTGGATGAAAATTTGATTTTCACCTGGTACCCGTTCCCCCCATTCGAATCCCTTTTTCCCTATACTATCCCTTTCTTACTATTGTTTGCAGCCACATTTATGCTTTTCTTCTTAGCAACCGCTGCACATATTTCCGTTGATATTACATAATTTCTTTTTTCACAAACGAATATATGATTGAAATATAGATTTAAAAAGGGCTCTTATATTGTACTCCAATCACATTAGTCCTTATGGAATTTGATTTTTACGAATTTGGAATTTTATAGAATTTTATTTGATTATTTGATTTTCTTGCTGTTTTTCAGAAGTGCTGAAACACCTTGACAATTCGTCCATTGAACATCCTATCATTTTTCTGTTCTCATCGATTCCGTGGTAGAAAAAAATCATCGATTAAAACCCGTTTCCGAAGAGAAACGTAGAAATTCGTCGCAGCGAGGGTCTCGCGACCTTTCCGTAAAAAAAGACCCGTCTCCTCTCGGAAGCGAATGATCGTGTCTCGGGTCCCTGACACACAAGATGACAAATGGATTTCTGGACTCGATCGCAACCACTCGAAACCAACTCGGCCAACGCTGCTCTCGCCGTTTCCTTGAGCGTCGCCGAATTTGATCGATGGAGAGGCGCGATCACGCGTGGAAAATTCGCACCGCGCGATCCGCGCATCACACCGTATGGGCTTTCATGAGCATTCGTCGTACGTATTACAGAGCTAGCAAAAATCCGATTGCAATGAGAGATCGACGGGACGAGAAAACTGCGAGTCCTGTTATCTCTTTTTTTTCTCCCTGCCTCTCTCGCTTCGCATGACCGGACTATTTATTTTCGGTGTGTCAAAACGAGTGACTGATGACGCCACGATGCTAATTCCACCATGTGGGAACTGATCGTTACCAGATCTCATCGCTGTGGAATAATAAAAACCGCGTACAAATAAGAGAGTCGACCGCCAGAATATAGAATTGGAAAAAGTCAGGGCAACGATGCGCGTCGGATTTCTTGGAACAACGGGAACAATGGGTTGTAAAACGTTTTAGCGACTCTACTATGTATTAATGGAACAGTTATGTCATATATGTTAAAGTAGAACAAGGGTAAGTATAATTTTGCCTCTCCATCAAGTTTTATATCATATCTTTTAAACGCAATGAAAATAATGATTAAAATTTAATAGTATAATTTATACAAATTATTTTTGTTCCATTTATAAAAATATTCGAGTTGACATTACATGTCAAAATAGAACGAAACAGACAAGTATAATTTCCGCTTTACCTCTATCCATCAAGTTTAATTTAAGATCACGATATCAACTTTTAAATAATGAAAATAATTAAAATTTGATGATATAATTTATACGAGTTATTTTTGACCAGGAATTTGTAAAAACAATCAATTATATTACATGTCAGAATAAAACATATAATTTTTATTTTGCCTCTAGCTATTAAATATGATTTAAGATTACGATATCAACTTTTTAAAATACAATAAAAATAATTATTAAAATCTATCATTTATATGAATTATTTTTGTTCTAGGAGTTCGTAAAAACGATCGTTCACGATTCTTTTTTCGCTATTCATACATTCGCGTGATTGTGCACGTTACAGAAGAAAAGGAAACGCTCGATTGCTCGGTGAATAGTAAAATGATTGTGATTCCTATAAAATGCTGCCCATTCATACCGGTTCTTTTTCCCCTCGTTCGTCCAATAGTGCGCGAAGAGAAAAATAAAGGATGAAAAGAGGAACGCGCGGAGAAACCTCAAAATCAAATATTGATTCTCGGTTATGCGCGTAGAGCGTCACGCGATGCCGGACCGCCTTTATTAAGTGATTACTCTCATTAGCTTGCACGCGATGCGCTTTGTAGCGGTCATTACAAGCCGATGGGACACAAAATGGCCATTCTTCTTTTTCGTTCCGATACAAACATTTGTATTCGTCACCTTGTTAGATGCACGATAGTGGTTGACAGTGGAATTTTTATTGAATAATTATAAAAACAAAAATTGATCCAATTAGCGTGAATAATGTATATGTTATTAATAACGAATGCAATCACGTTCCGTGATATTTTTTTCGCGTTATAATATCATTACACTTTTTTTGTCCCGCTATTTCCTGTGCAAATGGCTATTCTCAGATGGTACGACAAAAGCTGCAACGAACAAAGAAAATCCCTTACAATTTCATTACGAGAGTGTCGATACAGTATGCATTATTGCTCGAACGCACAATGTTATTGATAATAATATCGATTAAAAATATTAACAATTTACGGAACTTATATTGAATTTAAATAATGGCGTTGGTAATCGCGACGTGACGATAAACAAATTGTTTCTGCTTGATTTTCAAATGTAACATGATACGGATCGTGAAGTAAGAACGAATATTTACATCAAAATCAAACAACGATGTTTGATACGCGAATCAAATGACAAGACAAAGAAATGCTCCAGAAATACGACCCCTTTAACGAGACATCAAACGCGGCCGCTTGAATCACAGTGAGTCTAAATTAATGATCTTGCGAAGTATTTTATCGTTAAAGAAAGAATAAAATCGTATTTCTTTCTCTTCACTAATTGTAAGTCTGCACGCAGTACGCAAGTCATTCGGTCATGAACCGATAAACGTCCGAAAAAGAGAAAAGTTCGAATTTGAAGAGTTCATCGATCGACCCGCGAACCGATTAGCCCGAACAGTTAACTAGCGCCAACGCTAGCCGCGGTCAACTTTTTGCGTCGCGGTTTTCACCGACGTTTATATCGCCTTCTCTCCTATTCTCTTCTTCTTCCTCCTCATGCTCCCCCTTTCCTCAGCAATCAACCGACGAACGATTCGTCCATTTGCTCGTCATGGTTTGAATTCTTCCCGACCGACCGACCGGACGACGAACCGACCATTTGGAATTCGATCAGAAATACTTAAGTTGGCGTCTGCTGAGCTTTCCTTCATTCCCGGCCCACCGCTACCCTCCTCGTCTGTCTCTCTTTCGCGGCAAAGTTCTCCCAAGACCCAGTAAGTCACCAATCGGTCCCCATCAATCGGTTAAGCGCGCCGCTCGACATCGGGTGGGCGAGCTTTTAATCTTCTATACTATTAAATTCATATGTCGAATTATATCCTTCAATTTATGTTTTAATCATTTCTATATACAGGTCGATATATAATTACTCAATATGTCGTTAATTTAATAATCAATAGAGTTAAATATTTTAATTCTAAAAAAAATTAAATTTTCTCTCAAATTTAATTTATTATTTACTAAATTCATATTATGTATATAATAATCGTTTATTGGAAACTAGCAATAATGATGAATTAATTTATATTTTGACACACATGGAAGTGTTAAAAATACACAATGTTATATAATTTAAGAGATTGGGTTGCCATTGTTTCTTTGATATTTAACAGTGTACCGACTCGCGACGATCTCAAAGACTCTCGAAAGAATTTAAATTAGTTCCAATACGCATATTAAACTAGCTAAAATTGATTTATGGATGCCAGATTATGAAGGTCCACTATGAAGACAAATGCATGCCATCATTGTTTCCATTTAATTGGCTTTTGAATTTGAAATCGAAAAAAGCTGTGTTAAAAACAATTGTATTTTTCGATTTAGATAAATTAAAGATTTTTCAAAAAACTAATAAAGAAATACTTGACAAAAATACTCGAAAAAAAATAGTCTTGATGTCCTTATTTTTTTTTTTATTTTGTTAGAGTATTTGATAAATTTTTTAATATATGTGTCAAAGGAATTAATTTAATACATTGTACCAAAATTCTATCTGTTGGATTATAGCGTAATTAGGAAGCACAGAACATTATTTATTGCAACGAGGAGTATATATATTCACATCAAATGGAACCGCCTACTTTAAGAGTCTTGGCATTGAATATTCTTAGGATACACATGGCAGCTTATCATTATATATAATCATCGCGTAATGATTGATCGTTTCCACCGTGATCAGAAATTCTCACTTATATGTATGTATACCGGATTTACATCACGTAGCTGTTTGAACAAATGTTAAAAGAAATTTCTTAATACCTAACGGTTGCGATTACTTTTGTTCAACTCATCGAAAATTATTTTTTGTTTAACAAAAGTTGCTTTAAACTTTTGACGAAAAGGTAAATGCGATAGATTATGCACGTATGTACATAATCCTTTGAAGTGCCGCGTTATGTTTTTATAATCTCGATATGGAATTCCGTTTGACAAACTGGTCACGATGAGACATACTTTCATATCTCACTTTGCACCGCCAAAGAACTGTTAAAAAAGATTAGGAACGCCATCTAGCAAATTGTCAATTATAATTCTGCAACCATTGCTTAGATGGGCCTATAATCGTTGGCGTTTATATGATTCTATTTAAGATTTGAGACTACCAGCATCCGGTATAGTTCTACTTCTTACCATCGTGTAGAGCTCCACGTTAACGGCGCTCTGCAGAAATAGCTTATCCTGCTGCAGACAGAAATTCGAACTTTATTTTAATTACATTCATCTAATGCACAAACAGTCTTTACTACAAATAAAGCTAGGCAATCAGAAAATTCTGACGCAACTTAAAATATTCTATTTATTACAAGAAATCTGTTATATATTGAGAAAATATCGACAAGAGATAACTGATCATTTGGTTAATCCAACCATATCACGATAATATTGATCTGCAACAATTACTATCAATTTACTATTAAAACAAGTCAATAAGAAGTTGATAAATTTATCACAAATAATTGATAAATTTATATCTATGTATAAATTAAGAATAATTTTATTGTTATCTTCTCTATTAACGTTATCTTCTCAGTTTTCTTAAAATTTCCATTTTTATTGCAACCATCCATCAAGCTATTTTATTGCACGCTTTAAGAATGTCAAGTAAGAATGATCACCACTCTCTCATCTAGTCCGAAAGTTTTTGTTGAGGAGAGTATCATGTAACGGACGTTATAAAGTAGCGCAATACGCCGTTGTTTCTGCAACATATATCTGGTAAATCGTGAGATGGGAGCAAACGTTTGCGCTTATAGTCCCGTGGGAGAGAGCAACATGTCTGTTGCTTGAGAAACTTCGTTGAAAGAATCCAACTAATACTTTCAGCGCCGTAATTACAGTCGACACGATTTCATACAGCGGTTTCGACGTCCCGAGGGAAAGTTTGCTCCGATGCGGTGAGGCGAGGATAAGAAGCAGCCCTTGAACAAACGAGACGACTCGTAACCTCCGAAGAGGTCAAAGAGTACATCTACTCTCCTGACAAAAGAGGTTGTACAAAGGAGGAAAAAGAAGAAAAACAACAACAGTCCTGCGTCGATCTCTCTACCAGTTCTTCTCTAAAAGGTAGGTCGAGGATCTCCACATGAACTCTCTTTCAACAATCAGGAAGTCATCAAAAGTCTGTTGGATATGAAACCTGGATGTGAAGAAGTGGACAGAGGAATCCTAATAAAAAGAATAAACCCTTAATCATTTTTTAATCAGAATAAAGACTGTTCTAAGAATTCGTAGAAATTAATGAAAACTTGCTTGAAAACTTACAATGGAAATAATTAATTCTTATAATTGAAAGGGAGAAACTGGCAAGTAGACAGTTTGCAAAACTTTCCTTATGCATAATCTCTCCTGCTCGAATTTGTATCTCTAACCTAGCTCTCACATGGCTAATTTCAGAAATCCCATAGCAGTTCACGCGTAATGTCAGCTTCCGAATTAGATGCGAGCTTGGACTTTATATCAGCTTGGTGCAATGTTCTTGATTAAATATGGGACGATGCGCCAATCTCATGGGAGGAAGCCACGGATCTTTCAAATAAGAGAGAGAAGGGAGAGGAGAGAGAAAGGAGGAGGGAAGGAGGGAGGGAGAGAGGGGAGAGAGAGAGAGAGAGAGAGAGAGACTGTGATGGGGAAGAGGGGAGAAGGTTGGCGGAAGGTCAACAGTGCGAAACCTCTGGTTTATTTCGAATCGATCGCAAGGCTCGAGGGTGCTCGGACTAATTCGGCTCGCATCGGCGATTCAAAACTGTTCGATTCGTAAAATAACCGCATCACTCATCTCGTGCGATAAATACAGCGAGGCTACTTTTTCATCCCTTCTTTCACTCTCCCTTTCCACAAGACCGATCCTTCCGCATATAAACGCAGTCAGAGATGCGCGAGAGTGTCATTGCGCGTACCAAGAAATTTGGATCCCTCGATCAATACTGCGTCTACTCTGCCTCAGCATCCAAATATATGTGATATAAAAATGTACCCCAATTTTTTGGCATTTAAATCCTCAAAATTTATATATTCTTCTCTCTCTCTCTCTCTCTCTCTCTCTCTCTCCCTTCTTCTCTCTGCATTACCTGATATTTTATCTACTTAAAATGCATTTTATCTACAGAATAGCAAATTCCTTTTTATAAAGTCCTTCCTCCTTATTATTAAAAATTCTACCTCATCTCAGCAATTATGCTAAGAAAACGCTCGTGGATGACAAGTACGCGTACCACCGGTAGAAAATAAAAGAAATAGAGCATCTTTAACAATTTCCGTCTCTAGAATAAGGGTTCATTATGCGAAGTAAAAGAACTGTCCGGACAGGTTCATTGCGTAACCAAAATAGTTGGAATCGACCACTCCGTTCTTGCGCGGAACTCGGAAACGACTAAAAAAAGACCATGTCACAAAGATTATCCTATGAGAATATAATCAAAACGGGTAATATTTAATTCCCGTCAACCTCTCGTATAAATCTCAGACACCTTCGCGCGCAACGAATTCCAAGGAAGATTTACATCGATCTCGCCAAGAATTCGCCCTTATTGAGTACAAACTGTCAGAGGATAAGAGAAAAGAATTTTATTACTCTGAATTTTATTGAATCTTTTCACATCTATTTTATTCCAACAATTTGTACTATTAAATGTGATAGTGCACAATTACATTATTCAATATTTGATTCATACGATTAAATTCTTAAATTATGCAGTATTAATAGGAATGAAAAATCTATATTCCGTATTAATAGACAGTAAGGAAAAATATTACAAAATCAATTACAAGTTCTACCTGCATTAATGCTAATATTGATAAAACAAAAGAATTGAAGACTCTTCGGTACATTAAAGCGAATCAATACATTTCCATTAAATTCCCAATTGAATAAGCGTATAATTCTTAACATTTATCAGGTAATAATTTTCTGATCAATTCACCTTGTTCTGGATAATGTTTTTCACCCCGAAGGACTGATATGCGAGTCAGTATTCTGAAACCATATTTTTAGATTGTATTCCGTAACAACGACACTCCTCTCGATTGCTTCTAAAATTGCTGAAAGTCACGCCGTAGTCGATTGACGAAAAAGATCTGGTTCATGATAGAGCACAAAATCGAAAACGTAAAAATAAAGGGATCACAGGTTACAAATATAATCATATCCACCGAATTTAATCCTATAACTCAACCCGTCTGAAGGCATTCTCTGTAATATTAAAAAAAATAACAGAAAATCGGACAGAAAAATATCCGAACAGTTTTTTATGCGAAGAAAGTAAGAAAAAAATATGTAAAAAATATTTTAATGCAGTTGCACGAGTAATACACGAAAAACAATTTTCTAAAGTATATAAAAATTTAGCTAGATATACATCTGAAAATAATTTTGTTTAAATCGAAATAATTATGGAAAACGCTAAAACTGGTTGGTAGAATGTTAATATTTTTACAGCATTGCTTCAACGCTTAACATTTATAACCATTATAGTGACGCTCGAACAAGTGTCATAGTTTAAGGCAATTCGAATTACAATAAAATAAAATAAATTATAACATTTCTTACTCAAGGAAAAGTTATAAGATTAAAAGAATGATCCTCGTTCTTTAAAAATTAAGAGAGTTCTACATAATTATTTTGATAATTCAATAAAATTATTTTCAAATTTGTATCTAACTAAATTTTTATATACTTCATAAGATCGTTTTTTTCGTATAAATCAGAATTGTATAAGACATGTCAAACATATTCGTATGAGACGTTGATCGGTATTGATTCTAAACATAATACCGGACACAGAATATCGAGAAGACGTAGAATAATCTGGGATGCAACGGTATGGATAATATTTCATATATATAAGGATTATCCTTCCTGATCGTCGAATAAATACAATAACGTTTGCCCGGCACGGGCATTCCGCGAATTGCTCGTGCGTACGCAGTTGATAAGCGCGCGGATTATAAAATATTTTATTTACGGACGATGCTCTCCTTTCTGCGAGAATTTTTCCGCGGCATGTCGCCTATTGCGGAGTATTCACCGTGCAACATCCGTAATCCAAAATCGATGCACCGCTGTTCCAATGTGAGTTTAACGCCCCGTGACCGTGGTGTTACGACGATATCGGACAGCGTAATCCTCGTGATTTCAAATTTAGAGGGATCGTCAATTTGATACGTTCTCGCGCACACATATGTATATATATATATATATATATATATATATATATATATATATACACACACACACACACACACACACGCGCGCGCGCGCGCGCGCGTGTGTATATATATATATATATATATATGTCGCTCGTATATATCCAACAGTATCGAAGCGATCTGCCTTGACTTTCTATCTTTTTAGAACACGTAAGCTTATTGCGCTCGGCAAAGATAAAGGAGAGGAATAAGAAGAAGGAAAGAAAAGAGGGAAAGAAGAAAAAAAAAAGAAAAGAACGATTGCACCAATCTTATCGACGTAAAGAGCCGAACGAGTCGATTCAAGAAAAGAGAGAGATTCTCCGCTCCATGGTGATGATGCTGTTGGTCCGACAGGTAGTCCCGGTGGTCCATCCGTGTCCTTCGGTGCGCTGGTGGCGCGACCCCGAGTGTATCGAATCGAGGATCTTCGCAGATTTTCGGAGAGCTTCGTTCACCCACGAACAGGCTCCCGCGGGTTCTCCCGGGCTCTCGGCATCACTGCTCAGTATACTGCGTGGCGGCCTGGACCGCGGGCGGCCTACAACCCTCCACCGACGGCGCATGGAACGCGTCGACGCGGTGCTTACGTGCCTTCGAGAACACACACGTAAATGCGCTTGTTCCCACGAACGTGCGCTCTTTTACGTGTTTTGGAACGCACACACAGCGCATCCGCATCGTCAGCGCGCACGGCACATGGTCCTCTCGTGTGCCGAGCAGGATCCTCGATCACGTACGAGGTCATCTCTACGTTCAGGGTGATTCGATCAGTAGCGCGAGCGTGACATGAGCGCGACACGCAACAGCGTAGTCTAAAAGAACGGGGGAGGGATTGTCATGATCGGCCTCAAAGTCTACGTGCGCTATATCGTCGTTAGCTGACTGAAGATTATTTCAAGATCGAGTATGACATCCGGAAGCAGCAATAGTATCAGAGAAGATCCATCGCGACGGTCGGCACGTGTGACATCTTTGACGATGTTGTAGCAGAATATGCTAACGATATCGGTGAACTACCGATCGACGAGATCGGAATTATCGATCGACCGAGTAGGCAGAGGTCGAACCGCGAGGAATTGCGCCTTCCAAAGTGGGTCGAACCTGCGACACGCTTACTATCGCTGCGGGAGAGGAGAGCCATACCATTTCGACGTGGATGAGATCCGCGGGAGATTTGCGGCGAGCCGAGCATAGATGCGCGCGCGCGTGTCGCACGCGTGCACTTGTACAATGCGTGCATCTACAATGTATAGCGCAGGTCACTATGGTACGAATCTTTGTTCTCGATAGCTAAACGCGGGTAATACACGATATTTGTGGCAAAAAGCGAACTCGAGATTGCAGAAAAGAGAGAGAGTGCCTAAAAAAAAAAGCAAAGAAGAAAACTGACGATAGGAAGACAGGGAAAAAAATTGCTCGAGAGAAGTGGAAGGAAGAGAGAGACAGAGAGGAGCTAGAGAGAGAGTAATGATCGTGACGACGGTCGTGCGGACAAATGAACACCTCGGCACAGCGTTTGGGATATTCCAAGTAAGTAGCAATGCGCAACGCCAAGTTGTATTGTGCTGCGGAAACGTTATCGCTTTGATATATATCCGTAGTTTTAAGTACTATTATTTTGGGGAAGAAAATTAGTTTCTCCGTGGAAGCCAAATGATGTCATAGAATAAAGAAAATGCAGCTATGTGAGGCGTGAAAATTCGGAGCTCGACCTCGACGAATCTTTTCAACCGAATCAAAAATAGGGAGATCGATACGTCTCGTCTATCTAGCATACCAAACACATCGAGAAAAGTTGGTAGGAGGAAAACTTTCGAGCGAGAGAAATTTTTCGAGCGAGATTTTTAACTGAACCATCACTGCAACTACTTGTGATGCACGTTTCTTTCTTTCTGCTTCTTTTTCCCTTTTTTCCTCTCTTTTGTGCTATCGCTTCGCGCTCGGGAAATTTTATCACCGGTCATTTTTCAAGTCTGGACCATCGATGGGGATCATGGAGGCTGGTAATGGATGCATGCGTACCGCCTAAGCCAGCGCATTTGGTGCGAAATCCAACACGCGGTTGGCATCAAATCGACCGATTGTGTGGCAGCGCGTATACATCCGCGGATCGTGCTTAACGATAGCTTTCACGCCAAAACTCCCGGAAAAAGTTCAACCGACCGCGATAAAAAAGGCAACAATACAAAAACCGAGCTACTGTATATTAATGGTTCAGGAACTGAATCTGATTTAATTTACTCAATAAATTCAAATGCCTTTAATTGCTCAACTGTGCACCAATTGTCCCGTATAATTCGAGTTTTTCTATTTCACTTTAAAATTGCATTTGCCGGGGACATTGGCAGCGTTGTCGATATAGTTGAAGAGTATGACCTCGAGATTCGTCCGACCCATTTTTCAGGATTTTTTAAAGCAATCACGTCGGTGTACTATAGTTGTATAAAAAAATACAAGGCATCCACTTTCAAGTCTTTAATTTTAATGATAACATTAGCGAAGCATTTTTTAAAACATCCTTTTTTTCTTCTTTTAATAATTCCAGTGAAATTGTAACATACCTTAATTTCTCACTTTTCTCTTGTTTAAATATCCTTATTTAAGCTGAATCAGAGTTCTCGAGATCACATTCTTCTGTCCTACCTATTATTAATTAAAGCCAGATGGAATCATCTCAGAAGGTTGGAGCCAATCAATCATCACAAATCGTACTGCCGCGCGCAATACCGTGAGATGGATTACATCCGACTCAAAATTTGTAGAACTTCTTCCAGTCGGGTCATATACCACGTCAATGTATAACATTAGCATTTATATGGGCGCGTCGACAAGATTCCGCGCGCGCGAGTGGCTCGGAAGCGAAATCCGAATAGAGCGAGATCTGACAGAAGAGAGAGGTGTCGCGAACAGAAGCGAACAGAATAAAAGACAGGGATAAACGCGAGGGAGGCAAATTCCAGTTAAAGGACAACATATTTTTCAGCGTCATCTCGGAATCAACGACGGGATCGTAGTGACGACATGGAGATATATCGAGCTTGAAACACAAGAAAGCGATGCCAAAATTTTTTCAAAGATATCATAATACATATCAGAAGAAGCATGAAAATTTGATTCTCGGTGTATCATCGACTTATTATTGCAGGAGAGGAATAACAAATTCCTCGCACGCAAAATCTTCCGTAAAAATTTTTCTATATGAATTCCTACGAACAGAGAGGACTGTAATTTTATCAAAGATACATCGTACAAGAGGGAGACGATATACAGCATTTATATTAGCATTTATATAAGGGCAGGATAACTACCCTGTTCCACAGGCCTCTACGTGCTCTACAGAGCAAAAAAAGAACAAGAGAAAAATCTACGCCGTAAGATAAGCGCTTCTCTTGCTGCGGCTTGCGCGATCCGTGCTGAAACGTTTTGCAGACTCAGAAAATTAAACAAACTAAAGTCACAATTATAACAGTATTCTTAATCCTTAGAAGGGAAGACCAAGAGCCGGTTATGACACGAGGTTGATTATCAAAAAACTAATAACAGTTTCTCAGAACTCTATCAGTGGAATAACATTCTTTTCTTTTAATTGTACATTGCTGATATAATTAATGTTAAATTACCGTGTAAAATAGTTTGCATCAAAAGCGTATATATTACAATTAATTTTTTAAAAAATTAATATTTTCTTCCAACATTTAAAAAATCATAGAAGAAAAAAGTGAAGAAATGAAAAATCATGAAGATGAAAGTGTCATTTTTACTCTACTTTTATGTATGTCAAACATACGTTAAACTTCTTTTAATATGAATTTTTCTTTATTAATGCGATATATATATATATATATATATATATATATATATATATATATATATATATATTTTTATGTGTTTCTGCGCACTCTCATTACGAAAATATG
>Ga0157364_1005256_pt1 | contig 13144 bp, 10 predicted proteins | sample AttsexASBM2_FD_111476 | JGI IMG/M metagenome (GOLD analysis project Ga0157364, IMG submission 111476) | Fungus gardens microbial communities from leaf cutter ant in Ribeirão Preto, State of São Paulo, Brazil - Atta sexdens ASBM2 | ecosystem: Host-associated > Fungi > Mycelium > Unclassified ... | reverse complement strand
TAACTTTATGATGCAGACACAAATCGACTAATGTTTCTATGGGGTTATGTTGACAGATGCCCAAGTTTATTGTATGACGTCTATGATCTATTTATTTCGACTACCACTTACCGCTAAAGCCATATATAGGAAAACGGCGGAAGCAAAGTTGTACACCTAATAAAACACATTTGTAATAGATATTGTAATAGATGTTGTAATAGATGTCTCTCGAGTTCCTTGGATGGCAAGACTGCCTACGAATTATTGGAACAGAGAGCCACTAGAAATGAGGTATTTCAAGGAATTGGCTGCGAGATATACCCTCGATCGTCTACACAATAAGGAAAAATTTCAGCCATGCTCCAAGAAAGGAATTTTCGTTGGCTGTTCTAATGAATCTAAAGCGTATAGGCTATGGCTTCCACAAGAGATCAACATCTCATGAGACGTAAAGTTTCTTGAAAATCATACAAATAATGATAAAACTATTGAATCTTTTGCAGATGAAGGCGCTATTATAAATTTTTCTATAAAGCCTACCGATAAGAATCACTTTGATGCTAGAAAAAATGGAGACTCTTGCAGTGATAGTCGAAATAAAGCGATTGATAACGGGAGCAACTAGAAAAATTGTTACGATGATACGTTGATAGATCGGGATGACAAATTAGAAAGCATCCTTCAGGTGACTTCATCGCTTGGAGCTAAAGAAAGAAAAAAGAAGACCGAAAAAGGTTCTATTAGATTTAGAGGAAGGCTCATGAAATTACTTTATTATATAAATCTTCAACAGAACGAACACGTTGAAGTCGCTCATTTGGTTGAAGTATCATTACACGAAGTTATTCGTGGAATCCGAATCTGAAGAATGGTACAATGTTATGACATCGGAGCTAAAGTCTATTATCAAGAACGATAAGTGGAGCATCCGGAAAATCGCTAAGTAATCGAGTCATATTATTCTAACAAACAAATTCTGTAGTGATGGGAGTTTGGAACGAAGAAAGACATTGTCGCAAGAGAATTTTCCCAACGATCTGAGACCGACTTCAATGACATTTGCATTGGTTGCTCGATTGAGCACTATACAAAACGTGATAGCGTTAGCCGCCGAGGCTATGAAATGATCTTGAATCAGTACGATGTCACAGCAGCATATCTCAACGGAAGATTTGAGGAAGCAGTTTTCATGGAAATCCCTTAATGGAAGAACTCTGGAACGAATAGTTAATACGGAACTAAAGGCTAGTGAAGTCAGGAAAAAGGTGATGAAGATGCTAACCGAATTTAGAAAAGGAAATAGTTTATTTATTAAAGAAGACTTTCTATGATCTTTGTCAAGCAAAGCATGGTTAACATAAACGATGCAAAGAAGAATTGATTACATGTAGATTGAAGTGTTCCTCAACTGACCCGTACCTATATTATGCTGGACAAGGGAAAGACGTACTCCTAGTAACAGTGTGTTGATGACATATTGATCGCCTTACGGAATCAGAATTTAATGACGATCTAAAATGATCGGTTATTTCAAAAGAGTTTGAGATAAAGGACCATAAAGAACCAGCGAAATTCTGTTTCGGAATCGAGTTCTTCACAATTGACAACAAAATATCAATGATAGCCAGAGTTCGTATATCAGGGAAATACTACTATGTTTTGAAATGACAGACTCAGAAGCTTTTAACGTTCTTAAATCAAGCTGAAGAAGGCTTTGCCACACGATGCTGAAGCAAGTTCTCTTCATACAAAAAACTCATCGGGACTTTGATGAATCTCGCAGTTTGTACAAGGATAGCTTATGTAATCATTATTTGAGCCAATTTTGTACGTGTCACGACGAAAGTCACTGGACTGCCGCGAAACGAATTCTTAGATACTTCAAAAGAATCATGAACATGTGATGTATTCACACGCATTTCAAGTCCTTTGAAGGAATTCGTCAATGCATACTGGGCTAATTGTCCAGATGACCGAAAATCGTATACAGATTACACATTCTAAGAAGATGTCCGTAGGAAGCTAGGTTTAGTTAATCTGGTTGAAGTGAGTGTACTCATTGACAACGGAGCCCAGAAGCTGGCTAAAAGTGTTTTACAGTCGAATCAAACACAAAGATGTTCACTTCGTCCGAGACGATGCTGTGAAAAGAGGATTTAAAAATATCATATACCGCTACAGAAGACATGGCTACTAATGTATTCAGAAAGGAATTGACCGAAACTAAATTTAAGAAATGTTTAAGTTTACAGGAACTTCATAATGTTAGCCTTTTTGTTGACTGTAATCCCCATTTTTAGGGGAAATGTTAGAGTCATAATTTAATATTATATATAACATGTATTAGCTTAACATATTATTTTGTTCATGTACACGAAGTTCTCATAATAGCATGTAGTTCACAGCATGTGATTGTCACATAACTTTTCTTTCTTGTCTAATTTTTGTTCGAGTTATTTGTATCGAATGCTTTTGTAATTTGTCTGCGAATAAAGAGTATAATACAATTCACTTCGCTTTAACATATTAAATCAAAGTATAACATATGAGTTATAAAATTATTGAATATTTCTTTAAACTAGCGAGCGATACAAAGAAATGATAATCGAGAAATGACAAAAAAAGGTATAGCGGAATAAACATGTAAAGTCAGCTCACACACCAATCGAACTCAAATTAATGTCATTAGTTGACATCTTTGAGATATTAAATTTTTCAAAAATTAGCTTTGAATTTGCATTTTTGCAGGAGTTATGCAAGGGGAAAGCGAAATAAGAAAAATAATTTTTCTCGTAAACAACTGGACCGAATTTAATAAAAATATATGTTGTAGACATCATTTAGATAAGCTTAAGGAAATTTTTTCAAATTTTCGTGATTACAAAAAGGTGTTAAAAAATTTTCAAACTTTTTATGAATTTTGTTTTATTGGTGATTCTTTTAAGGTATCACTTTTATATTTTCACGAAAATATCTCTAGATTGTCTACTTTAACATATATTTTTTCCAAATCGATCGAAAAGGTGGTTAAACAATCTTATACAATCTTTCACGCAATGCCGCATCGGCTGGGTGATCACGATGCATGGCGCAGACGATTATCTGTCTATCTTTACAGGGTGCTTTTTTTAATCTGAGTCCCCTCGTCCCCTTTCGCATAATTGTTTACATCGGGGGGAGTGCTTTTTTAACGTGAGTCTCTTCGTCTCTCACATTAAGGCTGCGTTCGGAAACATTCATCGGTGTGTCACATACCAGCCGTTTGGAAATACTCGTGTGTGAGTATTCGGTGTGAGATCGTTCGAGAGAGTCACACCGAGTGCTACTAAACTAGCTGTGCGAAAAGCAAGGGGAGCCAATGTATTATGGTACAGACTTGCATAACGCATAATGCATAAGGAAATCGATCAATCAAAATTCTTCTTTTCCATGGAATGGAAGAAAAGGACAATTACATCGCTTCTTGGATCAAAAAATTTTGAGCAGTTATATTAATCCAGAAAATTTGTCTAAGTTTTACTATTTTTTTATTTATTTTTATTCTAATTTTTTTTTTATATTGCTCTGCCTTTAATAATATTTTACGCATATTATACAACAGATTATTTGTAAATGTCTAGTACTATTTAGAACAAAACTAACTGTTCTAAGATCGAGAATAAGCCACGCAGGAACTCACTACCCAAAGGCACACGATATCTACTATTTCTCCAGTCCTTGAAGTCATCGAAACACACCAACGAGTGATATTTCTGACCACAGCCTAACTGAAGAGGATCTTTTCAATCATTATCTTCACTTTCAATTACTTAGACTAGGACATAATTATCTTTTTGGAATATATTGCTGAGTATATCTGCCGGTTTAAGAATTTTTGATAGATACTTAAGAGTAATATATTATTGCAGCAATATGTGAACAGCAACCAACAGTTCTGTCATTAGCACACTCACATGCATATGGTAATGAATCACACCGGAAACACCGATACTGTTTGGTTTATATCTCAAAAAACATCTGTATATTTTACGAGAAATCTGTCGGAATGGAATTTTTACAATAGTTTAAGGACATTTTTCTTGTCCTTAACATTGCTCTATGTTTAATTTTTCATTTTTATCTACCATTTCTGCCAAATATGACACGGCTTGTGAAAGTTGATATGAACTGAAATAAAATTTTATGTCTTTTTCGGTTATTTCCGGAAAATCCAAAAGATTGTGTGAAGTCCATCAGATGTAATATTTTTAAAAAGAAGTTTACGGCGAAATCATGCTTTTCCTTCTGCCTCAATAGCCAATGTATTACCGATGTGAATCTGGCGCTCAACGCTTTAACAAAAATAAAAATTAATACTGTAGACCGTTTGTAGCGATCATTATTTCGTTTGTATCTCAAACAGTTTGTATCTCAAACAAAAAACGAAAAATAAAAAATGGCCAGCGCGCAACTTTAAGATTTTTTAAATTTCATTTATGCCATTCGAAAGAGAATCGTTTGTATCCGTTTGTACTTCTCCTACTTTTGTTTGTACCTCAAGGATTTGGAGATACAGCGATTTCAAAATTTCGGAAATGCGCCAAGAGGAAAAGTCGATTATTTTTCAAGATATCGAAATGGGACTAACGGCATTCGAAAAAGAATCATTTATACCCGTTTGTACCTTAAAAAATTCGGAAATACAGCGATTTTCAAATTTCGGAAATGTGCCGAGAAGGGAAGTAGATCATTTTTAAAGATATTGAAATGGGAGACCAATGAAAGAAGAAGTACAAACGAATATAAATGATTTTCTTTCGAATAGCGTAATGAAATTAAAAAATCTTAAAGTTGCGCGCTGACCATTTTTTATTTTTTACTTTTTGTTTAACTGTTTGAGATACAAACGAAATACAAACAATAGCCTACGATATTAATTTTTATTTTTAAATATAAAGTTGAGCGCCAGATTCACATCGGTCAACGTATTTTCCGTATTATCTTTTTGATCATGCATCTTCTGTACTTTATAGTTTCTACATCAGATTGAAACCTTTTTCAAAAATATTGTTCAGAAATGATGCAATTCTAAAATAAATCCCAATTTTTTATATTAATTTATTGTCAATTTTTTTGGTCCATAAGACGATATTTTTGTTTCAGCGTTCAGACTACTCAGCGAATTTTAATAACAAATTGAGACTGATTGGATTCTTTTGTTGATAATTGCTTTCATTTTTAATGCTGGCAATAAAACTGTAAATTTTTTTTCTCTAAATCATCTGTTATATCTAGACCGCGATCAAAGAGAAAACCTTCTATTAACAATTTACATAAACCATTTAGATTTTGAATGATATTCTTTAAAATTTTCGCATCATTTTGATTTGCAAGATATGATCCGAACATGTCAACTACGTATCTATCAGTTGTACAAATGGTGAAGAGTTTGCAGAAAGGAAGCTTTTTTCTGTCCCGAGAAGGATTTCTTTTTACTCATTGTACTTTTTTATCGGACGTACCATAGCAAACCAAAAATAAATTGTCACGAACATTGAACAATTTTTTTGTTATTTCTATAGTATGATTATGAATAAAATCATCTCTATTAAGAGGATCCTAAAGCAAAGAACTTCGATAAAGTCATCAGAGATCCGCGCGCCGCGCATCAACATGTTTTTATATACTACCACACTAATATCTCACGCAATCTATAATACACAATCGCGCATTCGTGTCAATTTTCATATGGTATAACAAATTCGTCGCGATAAAGCGTCTAAGTCTAATTCTAAGAACGACGTTATTTATTCGTGTAAACTATGTGTTTGTGGATTACTATTTTGTAAGTACAGGTTGCAAAATATCATCATATCAAGCAAATGTTGTCACGACAGCTCGAAACGCTATGTTATTGTGCATTAAGAAATGATAAAAAAATATATCAATTTTGAAATTTTTAGTTCTCGGCATAAAATCCACCTCACAAACATGTATATTTTAATTCTGGAAAAAGATTTTCGAATTTGTGAAAAAGAGAAAAAAAATATTTGTTATACAAAAATTATATAATTTAGTCGGTAATACAGACGGCTTTAGAATCTCCTTAACAACATGTAAGCCAAAATGAAATAGTAAAATATCATTTTCAATAGATTTTATTATAATCGTAGAATAATTTGAAACTGACTGTTTATTTTCCAATTGCAAGATAGAAGCTACCATTTTATTGGAGTTTCCTGTATGTAATTTCAAAAGATACAATCAGAGTTCGAATTATTGAACGGGACTATTTCTCATTGAAATCATCATATCTTTTATTTGAATAAGATTGTCCCAAGTTAATCCCATAAAGACATGAAACTGTTTTTCTGAGAGATTAAATTTATCGACTTTATCAAGTAATGACATAATCAATCATACTTGATAGAAAGAGTTTCCATCATTAGATAACTCTAATCCAGTGAGACTTGATGTATTACAGTATCCTCAGAAGATTAAGATCTGCTTCCAAAAATCGTTTTTTTATTACCATGACTTCGACATTATCAACTGATATATAGATTTTTTTTTAATTACGATTGCATTCGAGCTTTTTCTGAAATTATCATAAGATTTTCTGTGGAAGAACAAATGCAACAGTATTATGTGTAGAAATTGTCTTCTGAATAGGAATTTTAATATATTCAACTTTAGGCATAGATTTCTTTTTTTTTAATTGAACTTCGAATGTTGGATCAAAAGTTAATTCAGAGCAAGGAAGATCTATCAATTTCCAATTTAGAGTCATCTTCGGATTCCTCTTTTGTAAATAGAAAAAACTGACATCTATTGTTATAGATGTCAGTTTTCTATTTACAAAAGAGGAATCCGAAGATGACTCTAAAGAACGAATCTGTCGATTTAGTGTTCTAAACCGACAGATTCGTTCTTTTCAAATAGCTAAAATAGAAAAAGAATTTGCTTCATCTTCATTGAGTATTAATTTTTTTTCTACCTTTAATTTTTTTAAAATTAATGTTATAGCTAGCACACCGTAGTTGCACTGTAGACATTTTTTAATGAAATAAAATAATCTACAAAAATGAATTAAAAAAATATATTATTAAAAATATATTACTAAAATATATTATTATTAACGAGAGCAACAGCTATTGATTTTAACGGAGTTGCCGTAGTTTTTTAGTTTTTAATGAACAGACAAGCTCGAACTAAATGACGTTGATACTCAGGATATCGGAACTATTCGATAAATCTGAATCCTCTATTACCATTCTTAAGTCGACATGTTTAATTCACGCAGCGATGTCGTGGCGCGGGCATGAGCGGCAGTAGTAGTATTGCGGCACGGTGTAGTGAGATTCTGCGATTACTTAGTCGACGCGGCTTTGCATGAAAAATTGTCGATTTTAGTCATGTTCCATCTGATCGATTTAGAAAAAATATATGTCAAAATAGACAATCTAGGGATGTTTTCGTAAAAATATAAGTGTTACCTCAAAAGAATCATAAAAAAAATTTATAAAAAGTTCGAAAATTTTTAAAATATTTTTTTTAGTCACAAAATTTGAAAAAATTTTCTTAGGCTTACCTAAATGATGTCTACAACATATATTTTTTTTATTAAATTCGGTCTTTACGAAAAAAATCATTTTTCTTATTTCGCTTTTCCCTTGCATAACTCTTCCAAAAATGCAATTTCAAGGCTAATTTTTGGGGAAGTTTAATATCTTGAATGGCAACTAATGACGTTAATTTGAACTCAATTGATATTGGAGCCGATTTCACATGCTTATTTCGCTATATCCTTTATGAGTTTAAAAGACTTGCCTGCTGTTTTCGCCTCGCAACGAGCGATTGCCATGCATGCGTATGTGTGTGCGTACTATTCAATCCATCCTTTCCCCGAAGCAAAACAAAGCCCCGCACTCAATTTTCCCACCCATTATTTTGACATATACCCTCCTCAATATCAGCCCTATCTCTCCTACCAACACACTTTCTCCCTTCAATCCATGTCTTCCCCAATCAACGTGGATTAATATATATAGAGCGCATCAATCAACAGCTATAGAGCCATCAAATTCAACCAATGACTATAGAGCTATCGAATTAGGATGCACCACTTAATAACCTCATTATCCCCATCCCTCTCTAGCAACTCATCAGCGCATATCGTTTATCTAGATTAGTAGGTTTGGCCATTGGTGGAGTGGAGATGATTTTTTTTTTGACATTCCATGGCTGCCCACATATATACAGTATAATTAAAAGTTGTATAATTAAAAGTTAAAATCCAGCTTGATCATTTAAAGTAATCATTTCCTACTTGTTATAATACTAATATTTCATTAAAAATTCATACTCTACAAGAAATGCTATGCACAAGTTTGTGTGCATTAAATTTTTTCTTAAACAGTAATATTATCTTCTAATTCTTAAAGTCATAATAACTTTAATTAAATTAAATAAAAATTATAAAAAGGGCTTACTCTCAAGAATAAAACAAATTCAGAAGGAATCAATAAGGCTAAGGAGATACAGCGCGATTAACGGTACGCAACGCAGTGATATATATAATAATTATAATTTTATTGTGTTATCTTGGTGTCATCCACAATTAATTGAATATTTCGACTCTATTTTGAGTCATTTTCAGCAATCATCTACAATTAGTACTAAACATATTCATTCTTAGTGCGTCAGAATTGAGTCATAAAACGAATTGTCAAATTTAAACGTGGCGTTTAATTTGTAACGGAACCAAAGATCTTGAAACATTGGATAACCTTTAATGAGCACCAAATTAAATTAACTTATGTAATTAATGAAATTAGGCAATATATTTTTAAGAGACATGCTTTCAGTTATATCAGATATGTTATCAGGTTTATCAATTTAATTTGATGTTCATTAAAGATTACCCAATGTTTCAAGACAAATCTTTGGTTTCATTACGGATCTATGTTTTGGCGTATTTGGCAATTTGTATTGTGACTCAATCCTAACGCACTGATGAACGTATTTAATATTAATAATTGTATATGATTCCTGAAGATGACTCAAAATAGAGTCGAAACATTGAACTAATTATAGATGACATCAAGATAACACAATAAAATTATAATATAAATCTATATTACTGCGTTGCGTACCATTAACCGCGCATCGTTAATCGCGTACTCTCATTAATATTGATTCCTGTGTTTATTTTAATTGAATTATTTTATTCAAAAAATCTCATTTTTAATGTATTTGGAAATTCAATAATTCATCCGTAATATATACTCTCTAAATATTTTGGAATGATATTTCATTCTTTGAAGTGAAAATTAAGTTAGTTTTAGAAAGTTTTAGAAATAGCTCAATTTTCAATCTCTAACAATGAGACTTTACTCTTCAAAGTAAGCTGTTACTTTGAAAGTTTTAGAGAATATATTTTACCATTAATTAACCTTAATTTTACCTTAAATTTTTTTCCTTTTTATGAATAACTATACTACGTCCTAGTATGCTCCTTGGGCCAAACAAAGGTAACATTGTGTCGTTGTATGATATTGTATATCGCTTTTTATTATCTAATGTGCCAAATTTTCCGCTCAAATCACCCATCTTATATTGATCCAGCGTACCTTCTTCTGCAACTGGAATATCGTTATTGATATCTAATGGATTCCAGAGTTCATAGAGTGACGTCCTTTCGCATGGAAATTCTAAATCGTATTCTACAGACGCCTGTAAATTATGCATAGTGATTTAGCATATGGTATAAATATCTGTACATATGCATATGATTAAACATTTATATTATACAAGGTGTCCTAAAAAGGTCGGAATGCCCGAATATCTTGAAAAATATAATTGTTAAACAGAAAAATTATTTAGAGTTGTGAGTTTCAAAGTTGTGAGTTTCAAAGAGATTTGTCTAATCTTATCAATTTGACCTTAGATAGTCGCCAAGGTCAAAGTCACTGATTTTTTTTAAATACAACATCCTACTCTTGATTTGAATCTAATATTGTAGCTGATGTCGAGAGCTTTCCAAAACACTATAACAAGGTGACTTTTTATTGAGTACTTTTCGAGTTATAAGACTTGAAGTTTACAGTCAAAGATAACATATCATTAGCATTACACAAGGAGTCCGATGGCTAAAACCTCTTGAATTGTTCGTGATAATATTTGTCAAGATCGAAGCTATTGAGATTATTTCTCTTATTTTTATTTATGCACTGAAAATTTGTATATTTATGTATTAAATGAAAATAAGAAGTACATCCTCCAATGGCTTTGATCTTAAATGATATCCGAGACATGATCCTGAACAATATTTAAGAGATTTTTAGCAGCCGGTTGGCCATTTTAGATAATACTAATGCCGACTGTATTGTAACTTTCAAGTCTCATAACTCGAAAAGTACTCAACGAAAAAATATTTTATTATAGTATTTTGAGAAGCTCTCGAGATAAGCTACAAGAAGATACAATAAAAACATGAGAGATTCTATTTAAAAAAACAACGACAATCACACTTAATTGTCAGAAGGTTATTCAAGGTCAAACCTATATTTTTATCATGTCCTTAATGTCCTGCAGTTTCTGTCTGAGACATTTTTTCATATCTAAAGCCGTTTCCAAGATATATGATCTGGGTGGGATCTTATAGACACTCTATATTTTATATATATATATATATATATATATTGTATATTATATTTGAGGTCTTTTCTTAAATTTTAAATTATTATACACATTTATGAATCAAATATTTAGAGTTTAAATATTATAATAATTTATTATTATTTACAATAATATTGTAATAAGAAAGAACTGTAAAAATAAAGTATTCATAGAAGAATTATGTGTACATCTATGATCATTCTTTTTGATGTACATGAATGATGTAAAATAAATACGTATACTGTAAACCATATGTATTTACCGTATAAACCATAAATATTACCGTATGTATGTGATATCCACTCATTTCTCCATCGAGACCTTCGAGAGATACTTCTACGTTAGTGATATCGTATTCAGTCTGTTGCCAGAACTCCAATTTTCCTCTTAAGGATATTTGTTCGCCATTACCAAACCAATTTCTGACAACCGCTTTACGCCGATAAACACCACCAATACTAAAAATATAATTACACTGTTACTAGAAAGAATGTAGTTTAATCTAATTTTATTTACTGCACGTTTGTTACATTGTACAGGCTAATCGATCTCCTCTCGCAACTGGACCATGATCATCATAAATAACTAAACTTTTGCCAAATAATGAATGGGATCCAGATAAAGATAACATCGTATCAGTAAAAAGTCTTCGAGTCAATTTTGAGGCATTGGCTTTTCTGCCGGCAATTTCAAGTGTCCCATGTCTCGTTAAATCACCTAGGCGACACAACGAGACTTCTGCAATGAAACACAAATTCGGCTTCCAATCCACCTAAAATGTTATAGTCCTAAATATAAAAGCATTACGAAAATAAATGGGTATATTACTATATGTAATAAAAATGCTTTAAAAATTATGTAAAATAAGTAATTAAGATTAGATAAAATAAGTAATTAAGATAGATAAGATATAATAATAATAATAATTAAAAAAAAATAATTAAAAAAATAATTAAAAAAAAGATTTTATACAACGAGATTTTTTTAAGAAAATGTACTGAGATTGCAACTAAAATTTTAGAATATTCTAATAATATATTTGAAATATATTATATTCTCTTTATAAGTAATTGTACAATAATTTTATTTAAATGATAATGTTTATAAATATATTATTTATACATAATTTAAAATAAAAGTAGAAATAGAATTGCACAGATTTGTAGTATTAAAAAACCAAAACGTATCTATACAAAAAATATTAAACAATTTTAGGTTTAATTATTTGATTTTGATTATAAGCTTTTTCGATATTTCGTTTCTATAAATACAGTAATGTATACTATCTTATATATAATAATCTAATAATTATAAAGATTATGCGTTTCGCGGGTTTCTTCCGTGTCCAGATCCATTCTTGGAAAACTATTCTCCCGATTATTGAGGATTTCCTCCATTTCTCCTTCCTCTCCCATGCAACGTTTCGTGAACCTTGCAGTCCACTTATCAGGGTGAGGAGCAGCCTGATACTGAGCTTTTCCTCCGGATCGTTCCTTTTTTATTACGCTCCTTCCTTCCTTTCATATTACGCTATTTATTGGAGTGGTGGAGGGAAAGAAGAGAATTGTGAATGGAAGAGGAAAGAGAAATGGAGGAAATCCTCAATAATCGGGAGAATAGTTTTCCATATTTTATTTATGTTGTAGCCGTTATCTCTATTTAGATTGTTAGAGGTTTTTGTATCTCTATACTTCTCTATACTTCTTGAAAAATATGATGTAATGTTGATGTTTTATCAAATAGTATTTGATGTCCTATTTCGATATTCTGATAATGCTGATTGCGTGACGTGTTTTAACCTGACATCACGTTAGTGTTCTTTTAGTCTCCATAAGTTGACTATTCTCCCAGATCAAAGACCTCCACTCAGCTCCGTAGGAATGTTCAAAATACCTTGTTCCTGCGGGCAAGTATATATTGGAGAAACTGGGAGAATAGTCTGTTTTTATAAAGGAATGCTTTTCAAATATAAATAAATATACTATAATTATGAATAGAATATTAATATAGAAAGATCATGAAAGAAAAAATAATTAAAAAAATAATTAAAAAATAATTAAAAAAAAATTACAATATTAAAATCAGTAAATGGTATAAATACTTGAAAATTTTTCTAAATAAGTGCCATTTTTAAGTAATTGTTAAATAAAATTATAGGAAATACGAAAATATAATACGGTTTTAAATTATTTTTTATTGTTCCTTTTATTCTTATGTAAAATTTTATGGTAGAAAATTATCTTTATTTAATAATATAAACATCAAATAAAGTACATTTGGTAGTAACATTTGTTAGCGTGAAATTTTCATTTTTTGAGACTATGTATATAAGGATTATCCTTTTTGTATTTCTTAATTTAAAGGATTACCTCTACTTGAAGTCGTTCTGCACATACAAGCGATCGAAAAGTAATAATTTTTATAAAAAATGAAGTAACATTTTCTTCTTCTTCTCCTTCTTTTCTTCTTTTTCCTCTTCCTCTTCCTTTTCTTCTTTCTCTTC
>Ga0157364_1005255_pt1 | contig 13146 bp, 5 predicted proteins | sample AttsexASBM2_FD_111476 | JGI IMG/M metagenome (GOLD analysis project Ga0157364, IMG submission 111476) | Fungus gardens microbial communities from leaf cutter ant in Ribeirão Preto, State of São Paulo, Brazil - Atta sexdens ASBM2 | ecosystem: Host-associated > Fungi > Mycelium > Unclassified ... | reverse complement strand
TAGTTTAGAAGCGGATAAAGGATGAATGGATGCAGTGCAATAGTAAATTTTTTAACCAATTCCCATTTTTTGGCTTTGTGCTGAAAAAATAAAATTCTGTTCTATATATTTCATTATTCTTACATTGCCTCTACATTCTGTATGCACACGTGCGCTTCTATGCGACCTGAGTATTTGCTTGAAACTGATTACACGACCATCAACATAGGCAAGCGTATTTAAACTGAAATCCTTCGAACTCAATTTATTTCACTCTATATAGGAAGGGAAGTGATTCGCTATCCACATACTGCGAGCAAAATGAAAACAAATATTTCTTAAACAGCCTTAAAAAGCCATGTTACGCCACCAGGGAAAACATGTGCAGATATAATATCACAAAATGAGATATTTTATTAAAAAATATGCATTCACACACACACACACACACACACACACACATACAGTAAGATAGAAACATTACAATGGCCACTTCGCTTCACATCATGTTAAATAAACCATTTTCACTTTTGCAGCAATGTTATTATATTATCGTAATCGTAACGTCGAGTTAACTGTTACAATAGTAAAAGCGTCGCGATAAGATTTTTTGTCGACTTGCATGTTGGCCATTTGCAGAATTCCTAAATCCTTAACATCTGTCTCGTGCTTGCGTTTTCACACGGCGTTGTTTTAAGTTTGGGGCTCAGGAAGTAAAAATAGAAAATTGTCCTATCAAAAAAGCTCACTTATGCAAATCTTTTTCGACTCGTTGATAGCTAATTTCTCAGTCTCGTAGAATAGCGAGAAAGTTGTAAAAAAATGTTAAAACAAGAATTATCCTGGATTTGCAGCTGCTGCTATACAAAGTAGAGTTGTGCAAAGTGGCGTAATGTCCGAAGTTTTAATTGATGCTGTTGAAAAGCTTTCTTATCTCCCGAAATTTTTTAAACAAAAAAAATCCATTTATAGATTTTCTTGGCTTTTAAGAGAGCGCAATATGTTTGAAATATCGCAGATTATTAGTTGATAGGCAACTAATTAACAATTTATTATTCCTCTGAAAAATACTTTTATAATTAAATACTTTTTTAACAGATAGAAAAAATTTTTTGCGTGTATTTGCGGAATAAAAATTGAAATGAGAAAACTTAAGAAAAGGTGAAAGGGCAACTATAAAGAAGGAAGATGGCGTTCTCTCACGTCTTAAGATAAACGTAGAGATTCTAGATAAACAAGGATAACAACTCACTGTTAAAGTAACTTTTATGTGCATTAGTAATCTTGTTTGAAATATTCTCGAGTTTACCCGGTACTTTCTACGATCTTTTACTAAATTTAATATGGCATGAAAAATCAGATTAATTTTACATTATGTTATATTAGTGATTTTTTTAGTAAGAATTTAAAAAATTAAATTTTAATTAAACTAAACATATATTATCAATATATATATTGATAATTTGCTATGACATAACTAAAATGTCATTTTTTAGTTGTTTGTAGAAAAAGAATAATAATACGAAGAAAAAAACATACTTTTATTTCTCTACATTCAATTACTATGCCAAAATTGTATTTTAAAAGTAATTATGAAATTTTATAATGATTTACAACAATCTGAAATTGATTTTTTGGAAAACTTTGTTTTTTTAGTTGTGTCATTGTTATAGCAAATGCTATTCCAATTTTAATTTTAATGGTTATAATATTTGGAGTCAATTTTAATTCTAATAGTAATATTTGGAATCAATTTTATTCCGAATTTCATACGAAACTAATGGTCAATATTTGTATGTCAATATATGTTGCGATTTTCTATTAGTATTTAAAGCCAAAGGAACAGACGTGATCTGTAATCCAATATCTGTAAATCGCTTTAACCAACGGATTCACGGTGATGAAGATCTTAGAATTGCAGATCTGTCCGCGCCACTATTCTCGCGGAAAATGTCGGAGGCGACGTGCAAATATTTGCCAAAGCTTCCGTCTTGTTTTGCATATGATACGCACGCATGAATATGCATGTCGTTTAAGAAATTGATAACGATCCTTCTGCATCTCGAAGGACGCATCTCATCCAGGACGAGAGATTTCGGGTGGAAGGGTGTGCAGTAGAAAACTGCAGTTAGCAGAAATTGCCTTTCTGACTGGAACAATGAAATTGGCATTCTCTAGAATGCTGTGAGGTCAAATTTTTATTGCAAACTGCAATGAGCAGACAATAGTACCGCGCGCAGTAATATTATTTTCATTTGTGCATGTACATTTGTCAATACGTATACAATGAGTGCAAAAGTATTCGTATACATGAGAGATATCTCACTCTTTTAAAAAAAACCTTATTTTTAAAAAATTAATATTAATTAGTAATTTATTAACAAAGACTAAAAAAGTAAAATGTACATTTCTCAAAAATTATTTTATCTAAAAAGAGATGTAATAATTAAAATATATTAACAATAATAAAATATATTAATAATAATAAGTAAAATATAATGCTCGAAGTTTGTACAGCAAAACAATATATAATAAACAATATATAATAAATGACTAATAACGAGCACATTCAGATCTTAGATTAAAATACATTTAAAATAAGGATTAAGAAACGTTTCGATTCTATAGAGCTTTCATCAGTTTTAACGCAATTTACGTCTTACATTCAGTGAATTCGATGATCTCGTTTGCTTGGATGTCACATCTCTATTCACAAACATTCCTTTGAATTTAACCATTGCCGGTATTGAAAAGAGATGAGAATATATTAAGAATTCTACAAAATTATCTAAAAATGGATTTATATATGCCATTAATTTCGTATTATCATCGACGTACTTTATTTTTAATACTGTGATCTATAAACAGACTGATGGTACTCCAATGGGCTTTCTTCTGTCTCCAATTATCGCGGACATAGTCATGCAAGACTTGGAGGAGAACATTCTGAGTAATTTGGATTTATCTATTTATTATAGATATATAGACGATAATCTTATTGTTATGTCCCGGAATGAATTGGATGAATTGGATTGTTATTAGATTTAATAGTTATCATAAGCGCATTAATGTAGAGAATGATCATTGTCTCAATTTTCTAAATATTTCATTGATCAATAAAGACAACAGAATTATTATAGATTGGCTCCGTAAAGTAACAAATATCGGGACGATATTTATCGTTTTTCTCCAATTATCCGGATTGCCAAAAAATAGGAATCATATACAGCCTAATAGATAGAGTTATTACTATCTCATTCTTCATTTTATAAAAAAAACATTGAAAATTGCAACATATTGTTAGACAATAGTTACCCTCTAGAATTCATTTTTAACATCATTAATAAAAGAAACTAAAAAATTTATTCATAAGTAAATCTACATTTGTGAATTCGTCACAAGAGGGAAATAAGATCAATGCAATAAAAAAAGATGTTGCAGTGGTTTCTTACATAAGAGGAGTATCAGAGCAACATCGACTTTTAATAAAAAAACAATTACCATTGGTTTTCGGGCTACACTTAATACATTCAGTAAATTCATAAAGATTCAAAAAGACAAAACTGAAAAAACATGTCATAGTCATCTAATTTATAACTCAATTGTAAGGAATGCAATGCTTCATATGTGGGTCAAACAAAGAAGCAACGTAGAACGAGAATAAAAAAACAAAAATAATATGAAATTTGATCCATCTAAACATTCGGTTATCTCTGAACATATTTTGAATTTTAATCATACTTTTGGAAGATTGGAAGAATGTAAAAATTTTGAATTTTGAACATAATTACAACAAAAGACTGATTGCAGAGATCATACATATAAATGAACAAAAAAACGGTATTAATTATAAAAAAGATACGGAAATATTGGATGGATCTCCAAAAAAATTTTATGAATTTAATTTTAAATAATGGTTTCTTTTTAAATATATTGATTTAGACTTTTTATATATATGATTATTACCATCCAATTACCAATTTGGACAAAAACATCAATCTTCGCTGACAAATGAGAATTTATTTTAAAGGAAAAAATTTATACATCTACATTTCACTAAAAAACATGATGCGATGATGGAAATCTAAATCTAAGTCAATAGTTAGAGACTGCTACCTGAAGGATGGAATGGCTAGAGTATGCGTTAGTGTGTAAATTGTGTAAGACGTAAATTGTGTTATAAACTGATAAAAGCTCTGTAGAATCGCAACATTTTTATTATATAGTCCTTATTTTTAATGTATTTTAATCTAAGATCTGAATATGTTCGTTATTGGTCATTTATTATATATTAAAATATATTAGCTTAAAATAAGCGAAAATAAAAAATTAATTAAATACAAAAAGTATTTGCACAGTCAAGAGCACTTGTAAGAACAGAAACATACGAAGATCTTTTTTTATTTATATAAGACAGAACGTACTCGTAGTACAAAATTGTTAATTAATGTTTATTTTCTATAAGTATTTTTTTATAAAAATTTCTTTTGAAAACTTTCACTAATACTTTTTACACTCATTGCATCTATATCTAAAGCTGATATTTAGAGTTGATTATTATTTGACGAATAAATCGTTAAATCATAAATCTGATTATTTATCAATAAGTTAATTTAAGTTTTTATTGTATTTTTCTAAAAAAATATGTTTAAAGTAAAATATGTTTTATAGAAAATATAATTTTATGCATATTTATGTTGCTTTGAAATGACCGCTGAACAATATTGATTATTACAAAGCACACGTAAGTATTATCATAATGATATGCAATGGGAATCCATTTCAATTCAGTCGGAATTCCGTTGCGACAAATCAATGAGAAGCTCCTCAGGGCATTTCCTGTATCGAATGTTCGTTTTCATTGTCAAGGAATAATGCGAAATCATGTTTCGGCCAGTTCTTTATCTAATGATAAGACGGGATCGTCGAATTGGGTCATGATAAAAGCCTGGCAATTTCGACGAAAGCAACATGAGACGAGTAGAGGAAAAAAAAGATTATCGCGAAACGTCCACTCCTTTGAGTCTTATGGTCGAGTGTTTGTGATAACCTTAAACCTTGTTCGATGAAGACACAGCAGACTACCCTCGGAATCCTTGGATCAATTTTCTCTTATTTCCTCAGCATCGACGAGATGCTACCCCGATGGAAGATTTTCGAGAACACCTCCTTAAGTCGAGATCGACCAATGTCCGGAAAGCACGAAGATATTGCACCTTTACGTCGACAAATAACTACAATGTAAATAAACTACGGTAATAATACAAATAAAGTAGTTAAAATTTCGTTAATATGAAAAGTGAAAATTATACAATCAATATTGGGAAATCACTTCCGTTAACTCTGTAAATAATAAATGACAAACTGAATATCTTACAGTGTCCTACAGGATTAATATTATAATGTTAGAATTATTAATAAGATTGGAAATAGGAATTATTAATTGAATTTATCGTTAGTACGATTGCATTGATTTGTTATATAATTATATCACTAAAGCCTTAGATTTCTTATATAATTTTATTTTCTTACATAATTATATAATTGAAGCTTGAGATTCTTATATAATTCTTATATAATTCTTAATGTTAATTTCATTTGACATGATATAATAATAATAATTTCCAAATTAAACCTTTTCAATTGTTTTAAACGACACGTTATAGTTACATTTTATTGCGACAATGTAATGATATAATTTTATCGTTCCGAAAAATCTTGGCACTCTCTAAGATCTTTCTCAACGAAATGCAAATAGCCAGAATGCGATTGCTTTCGGTCGTAAGGCTTGTATCAAGGATCGTAAAGCTAAAGTTTCAACGTTCCGTTCAGATTCCAGAATGCTTTACGCATGTGGCAATAAAGTTTACGAGACAGAGACGAGACACGTGCCGTTAACTCCTACTGGCGTTTACACAGTCGTAATTTTAACACTCCGTGTAAACGTATCACCTTGTAATAAATTGCTTTTCCCTCGATCTTTCATCGATCGTCTTGACGTATTAAAACTCACTGAAAAGATTGTACCAATATATTTTAGAAATACATCATATGCAATATCAATAATTTAATTTATAATTTATAATTTTTTATTTATAATTTTTTACCATGTTAAAAAATAAATCAAAATTATCAAAAATATTGATAATGGATGTATATCTGTTATGCCATTACCACTCCACAATAAATTGATAAATTATAAATTTTTTTACAGTTAATTGATATATAAATTATTCTTAATTGATATAATATTGTAAATAATTTAAATTGTTCCGTATAAAATTGTCCGATCAAATCGATGATTATGTAATAATATCTTGCACAGAAAAAACAGTTTGGTAATAGTTATGTACACAAAAAAAGTTTAATCAAATGTTTTGGTTAATATAATCAAATATCATTTTATTCTTATAAAAATTTAATATCATCAAACAATAAACCCGTAAGAATAAAATTATGTCTTGGTCATATTAATTAAAACATTTGGTTGAACTTATTTTAGATATTACAAAAATTTGGTAGCTATTACCAAAATGTTTTTTCTGGGTTGCAACCATGATATAACGACATCACAATAACAATTCGTAACCCTCAACGTAATGAGCGTTTGACATGAGGGACAAAAGACATATATAAATAACAGGCAACGATGGTAATTAATCCTGTTGAAGCAATTCAAACGAAAACGCTTGAGTCTCGAGTGTCAGCACTCGTAATAACGTTTGACTCGCGATGAATTCGTCGCAATTTTTACTATCTCGAAAAGCAAGCCAATTCGTAATTCCAAGTCATTCATTAGCAATAACTCTTATTGAAGCGGTTGTATTTAATCATTGTTTCATTTTTGTGCACAATTTCGCGTTTGCATTCGAAAAAAAATTAAAATTATATTCGGACTTTGATGTGAAGACCGTTCTTCAGCAAGAATATTTTTGCGACTGATGAATAAAAAAATATTCTAATACATTAGAATATCGAAAGTGCAATTTTTAAAGATGGTTTCATTTCACAAATATTTGACACTCAGTTTTATTTCTAGAATATGTACTAGACATATATAAAAAAAATAAGATTTATAATTAAATTAAAAAGTAAAGATACATTTAGTTTGACTTCTCAATTTTAAAAAAACGTAGAGGAATAATTTTAGAAGTTTAAAAATTTTTTAAATTCTGAAAATTTTTAGAAATGGTAAAATTTAAATTGATTTATTTTACCAACGTATTAAATTAATGCATATATTACAAAGATATATTTATACTTATTATCATCAAAAGCAATGCAAAACAAAATAGAAAGTTGAGAATTACAGTAAATTTTCTGGAACAATCCATGGCTAAACACACGCGACGCAAATAATAATGCATTGGTTTTGACATACTTGCGGCTATGCATAATTCCATGGTACTAAGTTATAGAACTAATTAAACTTCGGACTACCGAGAAGCAAAGTTAGGTAGTTCTCCTATTTCAATGATTGGTTTCGTGAAATTCTGTATAATCACTGCAGGAAGTCAAGATCATTAAAGTTGAAAATATAGTTAAAAATCTTGATATCCTTAGAGTAACTTGTTTATTTTCCACATTGTTGAAAAGAGAGAATGAAAGTAAAACGAAGAATACGCATGTTTATTTATCTATCTTACAATTAGACTTTGAATTTTTTGCGATTTACATAAATCGATAATGATAGACAATTAATTATATCAGAACTAACAATTTTCAATAAATAATTTTCAACAAATAATTCCTCTAGCAGAAAGAGAAGAAGTTTCATAACATCATAAGCGTTGAATTAACATAATTAACGTAATTAATATAAAGCTGAAAAAAAAGGAAAATAAACTGAGACAAATATTGAAGGGACTGGGCCAGATCAGCAGAGTCGGCAAATGGTTAAAAGCAGACGCAAGCAGGAGCGAGAAAATAAATCCACACCACCCACCGGTGGATCGAAATAGCAAATATTTGGAGCTCTCAGTATGCCCGGCGTAATACAGGGTGAGACTCGCACCCTCTTTCCTTAATATCTTCATTCGCCGACCTGATTCCTCTTGTATATCAGACTGAAGATTTCCCTCTAGATGTACGAAATACGTACACTTCAACGAAGATTGCGCTTGCAAGTTAAGCGGTCGTAACGATAACGAATGGATTTCGGCGCACGGCATCCTTAATCGTCTGCTCGTTTTCTAAATCAGGATCTTTAATTGTTATCGTAAGAACTTTCATGGAGGATCTTGTGTAATTAAGATCTAACAAAAGTTTATGGAAAATATTTGAGTTTGATATAAGATATAAGTAACAATGAATTATCTATTTTCTTATTTGTATAATTGAATAATGTTTTCTTGGTTATATAAGGTAATACAAGTGCACTATCATTATTTTTCCATTATTTTAAATTATTCTAAATAGCTTTTAACTTTTTGCTGAGTCAACGACAATTCTAGAATTTAAACATTATGTGAAATATCTATAGGTATATACACAAGAAAAAATTTTGTTTTAGAATTTATCTGGAAAATATCGTAGTTGTGGTACAATACAATATTTAAAAAATTTTTATCATTCACTTCAGTACAATTAATCAAACTTATTTTATATTTTATTGTAATTTTATTAGTGAATGAACGAAAATTACATAAAAATTCTTCGAAATACAAAGTTGTCCCATGATACCATATTTTCAGGATAAAGAAAAATAAATAATAATATATATATAATAATGATTAAATAATTAATTTGATATGTGAATTATGGTAGACATTGATTTTTCCTCCAAAGGATATTTCATGTGTTGCTAACTATTATCGATGAGCGACGAGACCGAAAATTACTCGTGGGAAATTCAAAATATTCGCTCTTCGCGCATTGCAGTTGATAGTGTTATTACATATGTATGGAATGAAATCTTGTTTGCCACGTGTGGCACTAGATTTATCGAGCTTTATATGCTATTGGAATTAAAACAGTGGAATGCACCTATCGTAAAATTTGGTTTAAAAATAAAAGATTCTTACCATAGCTGGACAAAGCGATGCGGATATAACTCAGAAAATGTGGAAATAAAACTGGAAGTGTATAAAATAAATTTCATAATCAAAGAAATAAATAGAAAAGTTATTATCATCACTAGAATCAAGAAGAAAAATCATCACAAGGAATATACAAAAAGGAATATAAGATAAAAACATTAGACGTGACTAATTCTGATCACTTTTTATATTTAAATAATTACAGTATTTTCCATAAAATGGTATGTACATATCACAAAATTTTTTTGTTTTATCTCTTTCAAATATCAATTGAATTTAATTTATTAGGAACAGTGCTACACATTTTATTGATGTCATTACTTTAACTAATTAAATGTCAGCGAAATTAACTAATGTATGTATCTTTAAAAATTCATTCGAAATGCAATATCATAAGAATAGCCTTATATGGCTTTTATAGTAGTTAGTAATTAAGCTCTAATAAAAATTAACGGAAAATACTTGAGTTTGATATAAGATATAAGTAACAATGAATCTATTTTCTTATTTATATAATTGAATAATTTTCTTGAATAGTTTTCTTAAAGGTAACGCACAAATGCAAGTTGCATTGCTATTATTTTTAATAAAGAGCATTTAAATTAGATTATATGGAAAAAATCAACATTATGCTCAGTTGAGATTAAATGTGCCCGCGAGTGTTGTTTAATGTTATAACGATATTTTTATTGCGTAAATTTATTATAAAAATGTTTAAAAACTTGTCAAATCTTATAAATGAGCCATTCCGAAGAAAAGATTTGTTTTAAATATCAAAATAGAATATAAAATATAGTATACCTACATGTTCCCAGATAGCCAAATATCTGCAGTCTTCTAGCAGACTGCCAGCAAATTCGATCAAAAAATGGCAATCTGCCATCAACTGCCATCCGCATTAAGCTTATGTTAATATCGCCTGTTAGTATAATATGAAGACAAATTGTTGGCAGAAACTGAGCAGATCCTGCTAACATTATCTGACGCTTGCAGATTCTGTTACATTTTTTCTAGCAGTCTGTCAACAGTACATGTTATATACATCTAATTCTGTTGTCATTTTGTTGATATAATGTGTAGCATTTTAAAACATTTTAAAAAATCTGCTTTTTACAGACTTGGATATCTGGGTCTATATGCAAAAAGTATTACTTTTCGTAATATTTAACTGTTTTTTTTATTGCTAAACGTTTAATTTTTATTTTTTTTTTTTAATTATCATCATTGATTTTGACTGTCACTAATTTTAAATAAACATAATTGAATGTGTTATAAAATTGCATTATGATCCACAATTAGACCTTATAATTAGATGTGGATCATCAATTATAATTTTATTATATATATTACGATATACATAAGCAAATCATTTTTATTACTCTTATGGGATGCAGTAACATCACCAAAGAGGATAAAACATTTCGTGAATTCCGCAATTAATAGGGTACTAATTGTGAATAATTGTCATTACTTTATTTAATTCAAATTAAAACATATAAAACTATAATGAAATGAATAAAATCCGGGGTTGTTAGCGTAATATAAAAAGTAATGAAGTTATTGATTTCGTTACTTTTTTTAGTAATGAATGAGTAACGAAGTTACTTTTTCTAGTGAGTAACAATAACGATAATTAAGTTACAATTTTCAGGAAATAATGAAATTTTACGTTACTTTTTTCGTTATTATACAATTATTTTTTCCATTAATATACAATTATTTTAATAAGGACGCGTTCATACATTGATGGAAAAGCAGAAAGCAGAAAAGCAGTGACCAATCAGAACTTATACTGATAGTAAGTAATACAAAAAGCCGAAATTGTCGATACTGTCTAACAGACGGATATATTGAACAATTATCTATTATTAAACAAAAATTCAAAATTCAGCAATACAAATTAATTATAATTTAAAGTTAAGATATATGTGCTGATGCAAATTAAAATATGTATCATAATGAAGAACTAATAAAGAACTAAAAATATAAAATAAAATATAAATTAAAAAACGATTTGTTTTTATGTTATAGTTATAATTTACATAAATTAATTACACATAAATTAATTACAGAAATGCAAATTTTTTCATTACTAAACTAACGAAAAAAACTAACGAAAAAAAATAATGATTTTTCCGTTACTTTAAGTAACAATAATGCATTGCTTTTTAGAATAATGAGTAATGAATTATTTACTTTTTACCACAAATAACGCTAACTGTAACACATTACTAAAAAATAATAACTTTAACAACCCTGATAAAATCATCCGTAATGTAATCTTTATGATCAATCATGACTATTAAATATTTTATTAATTATTTGATATTATTCTAGCTAAAAATATGAATTTTTTTTTTAAAGTGATCCACAACTAGTGGTTTACCTTACATATATATGAGGTTTACTTATAAAAAGATTAAATATTTAATTCTATATACTGAAGTTTAAAAATTTTGCATTTCATTGTAAATAAAAAAAATATTTAAATTGTTAAAATAATGATAAGAGAAAGAGAGAAAGAAAACATAATAGCACCAAGTTTTATATATGTGATATCTTAGAAATGATAGGTATGTCAGCGTGAGTATATCAGAAATCATATATAACGTACCATCTGACAGGAAGCTATCAGACTTTATAGACTCGATGGAACTATAAGGCTGCCTTTTATGATAAAGTTCGACCGGGTGTTTAGTGCTTAGAAACCGACAATAACACGAGTGACATGATAGATAAGAAAAGTCACGAGAGGTCATGAGAAAATCGAAGAATGACGAACAGATTCATCGAAATGATTTTGTAGCATGATTTTCCTCAGTGGTACTCATTAATTAAGGCAGAATAAAGTTAAACCTACGGACAATAGGAATGGACGAGTGCTGAACTGAAAATGTGATTACAATTAAACATATAATTATACGTGTGAGTGCTCACGAGCGCCAAAACCGGTTAATCCGTTTTCTGCAAAGACCATATTCGTGTAACATTCATAATGAAATTACCACGTAGTTGGTATGCTTCCCCACGTAGAAGTTGGTACAAACGTCATTAGTATATTGGTAGAAACTCATTAAATATAACTGAAACGAATTTATTGCAAAAACATTATGTGTTATCATTTATTCGTTAATCCATTATCATAACTTCAAATAGAATACTAAAATATTTAACGATTTCATTTAAATGTACAGTATAGCTAGATGTAATTATATTTTAAAAATTACCATATTTTCAGCAGAAAAATAAGAGGAATTATTTTATACTTATTATATATTATACTACTGATAAGTTCTAAACTTTCAGAAAAAAGACAATATCGAGAGAGCAAATCAAAGAATCGCCGTTTGGAAAGGTAAAAAAATTAAAATGGAAAAGAAAAAATCGCGGTTTGTCATCGGCAACTTATAAAAAGACTCGTCCACATAGACGTCGTAGACGGTCATAGGATCTTCGTAGAAAATTGATCAATCGTAGGAAATTGACCAATCCTAGTTAAGTATTCTACTTACATTTGACTGTGATTGATCAATTTCCTACTTAAGATCCCACAATCGTCTACGATTTCTATGTAGACGAGCCTTAAGTAAAATAAGTAGTCGCTTACTATACGAATGTCACTCACCTCGAGAATGAGTGTTAATAATTTATTTTACACCGCTTATGAAATCGATATGCGCACTGCTCCCCTCACGACAGACATCTAATTATATTTGCATAACAATGTATGAGTATATACAAACTTAGGAGCGTCGACCGTCTGGCTAAGCGAATATTAACTGTTTTACATTTACGTTTCACAATTCGTTCAAATGTTAGTCGTTAGTCTCGTGAAGTCTTTAGTTTCGAAAATTCGGATCGAAAAAAAATTTCTTCTTAATAAATATAAAGGCCATATATCACAACGCAAGATTAGTAGCGCAATATTTTATATATTTTAATTTATTGATTTTGTTAAGATATAATTAAATAAAAATTGATCAAATCAGTCATAAACATTTCGACTTCAATAGAATATTATAAGCCTTAAAAGTCAATAAAATACCATGTCAGAATATAAATAATTTTCTAAAGGTTAATTTACGCAGAATATACATTAATAATTAAATTTATTTAATGATCCAAAAAG
>Ga0157364_1005254_pt1 | contig 13147 bp, 9 predicted proteins | sample AttsexASBM2_FD_111476 | JGI IMG/M metagenome (GOLD analysis project Ga0157364, IMG submission 111476) | Fungus gardens microbial communities from leaf cutter ant in Ribeirão Preto, State of São Paulo, Brazil - Atta sexdens ASBM2 | ecosystem: Host-associated > Fungi > Mycelium > Unclassified ... | reverse complement strand
GGAAGAATGAGTGCTGAGATTAGGAAACAAAAGGGAATATATTTGAAGACAGAGAAGTTATGGAGAGTAAAATCAATCTAGAAGTAGAAGAGTTTAAGAGAAGTGAGTTACTGGAGAAGTATACAGCAAAGTTGTTGTTTGGATAGAATGGTGGAAAATTTGAGGAGAAAAAGTTAGAGAGAAATTGGTAAAGATAGAAGAAAGAAAAGCAAGACTGAGTTTCTCTAGAGGAGAAATCTTAAAGGAATAATGTCAGAGTTTGTTTTCCTAAACTTAGGATTAAAGATGGCTTAGATAGATAAACTTAGGTTTTGGACTTGGATTTTTTTCAGTTTCCTTATTTGGACTTAGCTAAGAGAGTATAACAATGATGTCATAGTCACAGTCACACAATCATATGATAAATGGAATGACATAGAATTTGCTAGAAAAACCTAGTTATACTTTAAAATAGGTTAGTGTAAATATATACAGACCAACACTCAAAGATATAAGATAGACTAACTTGTAGTAGAAATTCTATTGAGTTCTCTTATGTTAACTCTAATACATGGCTTCTCTTTTGTAATACTTTGGAGTTTAAATTATAATATTTAACTACTAAAGCCAGATATTGTTAGAGTTATGAATAATAAACCTATTTTCTTTATTTTGGACTTAGGTAAAGAAGTATGATGTGATATTATATATGATAGTCACATGTATCATAATCACAAATCACAATTACATGATATAGAAAAGGTCATAGAAGACTCTATAATAGATAATATTATATAGCATGATAACAATATGTTAGTTTTATAAAAAGCATATGAACTTTAAGATAGGTTAGTTATTGTGTATACACAGACCATAGTCTGTAGTATATAAGATAAACTAACTTGTAACAGAAACTCCATTAAGTTCTTGTAAGGAAATCTTACTTATTAAGCTAAATAAATATCTTGGAAGTTAGACTAATATTCAGATAAGAGTAAATCTACTTATATATATATTATAGAAGATAGTCTGTCACATGATACAGTACTTACAATATAGACTATTAGACATGATTATCTAATAAGATCTAAGCATGATAATTGGTAAAGAGAAAAGAGATAGATAGGTATGTAGCAATAGATCAAGAGATATAAATAAGATCATCACTGATAGTATTATCTAAGCATTACCTTAGAATGAAATTTTGAAGTTCCTCTCATAATTCTCTTATATTACTTAATATAAGAGTGTATTTTTTATCTTGACTTTTATATTTAATGTTACAACTCAAAGTTCTTAAAGTGGAATAGTAAGACAAAATCCTTGTATTAGGGTTTAACACAAAAGAACTTGATGGAGTTCTTAATACAAAGTATCTACTTTTTATACTACACTAGATGGTTCATACTACTACTACATCTAGCCTATCCTAAAGACTATATGTAAGCTATAAGATTAATATATATTATATATATTATATAATATCATTATTCTAGAATACTCCACTATGCTCTATTGTGACCATGTGACTCTGTGACCATTAGTGTCATGTGACTAGTTTTGTGACAGCAGTAACCATGATGTCACACATAAACCATAACTTTAAATAGAAAAAGAAAAAGAAAACAAAATAAAAATGAAAAGAGAAGTAGAAAAAGAAATAAAATAAAATCCATCACTTTTAATTCTAACATTTAAGTATTTCAGACACTTTCTCTAGTATTTAAGGACTAGTAGTATTATGATCTGATTACCTCTTTCTCTTTTACTACCATTGTCAAAATTGAAGATAATGAACTTGGTCTCTATTTTATTTTCTTTTATTTTTATTTTTCTTTTATTTTCTCTTATTTCTTACAGTGGACTAGAAGATGAAGAAGATAAAGTAGGACACCATCATAGGTCACATGACATGGTCATAGAAGTCACATGCTCATGTGATGCAAGGGAACAATGTAAATAAATAACATCATAACAATGCATAGTACACATATTGGCCTTTAGAGTAGGCTAGACAAGTAGTAGCCTGGGCCATTGTAGTTTAATATATAAGGTAGATATTTCTGTATAGAGTTCTCTATTGAGTTCTCTTGTGTTACTCAATATAAGAGTATGTCTTTTGCCTAACACTGAGCTTAAGTTATAACAATTATCTTGTATGGTAGTGTCTATAGAAGAATTAGCAAATAAATATTTTTCTACTGAGACTTTTAACTCAATTCCTATACAAATGGCCAAAGCACCAGCCTATGAGACAATAGACATCAATTCTAATGATGATGTTAGAGAAAGAACTACTTCTCTAGAAAATTCAAGTTCTAGAAGCTGTTTAGTTTCTTCAATGGCTTCATCAGTTCCATATCATAAAAGAATGGAAATAAACAACAACCTTCCAGACAAAGAGGCAATTGAACCTATCAACAGCTCTCAGCTATCTTATGCTAAAAGTAGAGAATAAGGTAAGTGAGTTAGTGAGGTAACTAATATCAGTGATGACACTACAGAAAAGCAATGTGGTACCAATGAGACACCAGCTCTGAAGAAAGCACCCAAGCCACAAGGCAAGAGTAAGGAGAATGCTGACTCTAACACAAGTCTACAGGATGACATTATTAACATCCAAATCCCATATGATTCCCATTAACCTACTGAACCCAATCTATGAGATGGGTCCTTCATATCCATTTCACTCCATAGTTCTTTGAAACATTTATCTTCTGATATAAAGAATATCAAGAAGTTATTGAACCAAATAGTGAAGTATATTCAAAACAAGAAAATTGACACAAATAAATCTAACAATATTGCTAATCTGAATGGTATCAGTAAAGCAGCATGGAATTTTCTCTCAGCTATCTATAATTTGAGATAATAACTCTTTTAGGCAAAAAGTCTCAGTAAAGTTTACTCCAAAGGTAAACCCAATCATCACAGGAAAAAAGACATTAGGAACTGTCAGGCACAGTTCACACTAGGGTGGAAGTCTACAAAATGGACTCAGAGATGTATGAACTTGTGGAATGACCTTGGCTTCAGCTTATGTGTTGCACCATCTGTCTACTGCATAGTTGTAACTTCAGATGATAGAGAGAAGTCCAAGATAAAGGTGAGTGCTGATTTGGTATGTCATCATTGAACACTGGGAATTGAGTTCAATAAGAATTATCTTTGTCGATTATCAAACTAGCAAATTACAGTGTAACTACTAGTCTTATATACAAATGGATATTATAGGAGATTGCTCAGGGTTTTAGTAGTAAAGCCCCTATTACCTGAGTGGAGGTTTCAGTGTTGAGATAATGACAGGAGTAACTCTATCATAGAAGACTGAGTTAAATAAGAATATCTCCGCCATGAAAGATGGAATGCCCAAATAGTTGCAGCACCACCATAAGATGTGTTGTGAGAAAGGTGAGTGTTATAAGATGAGAGTGTGGACAGACTTTAGGTAGGGTTAGGGTTAGAACAGATATAGGACAGTAGTAATTATTAGTCTACAATGGATAGAAAGCATGTGATCTGGAAGTCATGTGACAGAGGCTAGAACGGTCTGGAAGAACTTAGGGTCTAGAAGGATTGGGAAGAGTCTAGAAGGAGTTAGGGTTAGGAGTGACGTCAAGGGACAACAGTTCCTCATGGTATACACATAGTGTGCACATGTACAGCGGAGATTAAGAGTATGATGTCAGAGCACATGTAGAAAGCATGGTAGCCTTAAGGAAAACACATGTGGATGAGTATTAGGACATGAGGATGAGGCATGGACTTAAGGGCCAGATAAATATTGTTGTAGCATGGACCAGGAGCCATGTATATATATAGTGGATAATATAGTAAGGGCTCCTTGTTGAGTTCTCTTGTAATCCCCACTACGAGATAGTCAGTTAAGAGCTTTGCTGAAGTAAGCAAACTATGAGTGCCGTTCCAGTGAGTGGTTGCTACAACAGTGAGCTTGTATAATTGGAAGATGATATCACCACAGGGATGTAATTTCCAGATAGGTGGACTTGCATATGACAGGAACACAAATAAACTTACAAGTGTTGAAAGACTTCTGCTGTCTATTCTGACAAAATCACCTAGAGAGGTTAATGAAATATCAAAATACTTTAAGATAACAAATACTAACAAAGTGGATAGCAACAAGAGCAAATTGTATGCTTAGACATCTAAGGTCAGCAGCTCTGCCAAAGAAATCCTCAAAATCAAGGATGTCTTCCCCAGTCTCAAGGCAGATAAAATCAACAATATTCAGAAGATCATCAATGGGAATGGTAAACCAAAACCAAGGATTAAAATGACCACAAAGGGTCCATCAAAAAAGCAAGTTATTATTTCTATGAGCAATAATAATAAGGCAAAGTTTATAGAAGACAGCTGTTCTTATGTCTCTAATCTAAACAGGACTTTAAAAAACATCAAGTCCAATATCATAGTTAATTATGTTCATCAAGAAACAGTGGGTATTGTCATTATAACTAATAAGATTGCATTGGATCTCAAACTCCAAACTATTAAAAGATACATCAAGAACACGAATCATATTGAAGCTGAAGAAGTCAATGTTCTATGGCTTCTACAATCTAAGTCTTATCTCAAAATCACAGGTATTCCATATCTCAGGGAAGATGCTAATACTTCTATCACTTCAGATGTGGTTAAGGACATTATAAAAAAGAACTACATTTTCAACAACATCATTGTTATGATTGATGCCTCCTGGAGACAGCATGGACATGGGTAAAGGGTATGATGATATGATCAGCTGTGCCACATGTAGTCTCAGTCAGCGTCTCATGCAGAAGGTGTTGTTACCTTGCTTCATCCTTGTAGTCTCCTCATGTTTTAATCCTTGTGTATGGCTCATTGTTGAACTAGAGACTTGTATAAATAGCGTAGATATGTTCATGTATCCTTATGCTTTACCAATTCTACATTCTCCTTATCTTTTCTCAAGTCTTTGCCTTAGTTGCAACCTGAGCTCAAGCTTAAGGTCGTTACAATCATGTTAGCTTTGAAACTTTGAATTATCAAGGTTTCCCCTAAATCTGACATGGCCATCATTTGGATCAATATTTGGAATATCCAAAAAGGTAACAAAGCAAAAGAACTGATTAACAGGTGTTTTAATATAGGCAGTTTCATAGTGACAATACAAGATGTAAACATGAACCCTAGTATACCTCAATACAAGAACTGCTAAAAATGGGGTCATGCAACCTTCTCCTGCAGAATCCAAGGTGACAAGTGCATCAAATGTCATAAACCCCACAAAATGGAGCATCATTGCCATTATACTTGGTACTGTAAAAGTAACAGTAAGACTAATTCTCTAAGGCTGAAAACCAAGCAGAGTGAGCTATGCCCTTACTCCTTCAAATGTTTCAACTGTTGAGGTAATCATCAAGCTGATTCTGACCTCTGTCTCTTCTGGAAGTATAGGTTCAACCATGAATAGCATTCAAAAAAATACCAAGAAATTTGTGTCACTAGACAACAATTGATTCATTCAGTTGTGAACAGTGACAAAGCATGATTATAAAAGACATCAAGATTATTTTGCAAAACATTCAAAAGAACAATCTAGTTGTTGATACAATCCTCAAAACTCAGTTTTCATTCAATATCATCTTCATATAAGAACTATCATGGTCTACAATTTGCTCAATACTAAGCTCTAAGAGTAAAGAAGGAAAAGAGTTGGTAGGAGTCCTGAATCATCCCAATTGGATAACCTTTTCTAGAAGCTCCTCTATAGCTAATGATTCCTCAAAAGTCATTACCTACATCAACATAAGACTCTCATCTTTTTGTTTTTCTCTATGCAAAGACATTTATAACTACAGAGATGTTCCTCTCATTTCATTCTTCAATAACAGTTCTATTTTCTTTCTAATTAATGTTTACTCAGACTCTTCTCAATCAGCTTTAAAGTATCTCAAGGATACTGAAGCTAGAATCAATAATGTTCTAGTTGTGATGGTGGACTTCAAAATTAGAGATAATTTGTGGGATCCCAACTACCTACATCATTCTATCTATAGTGATCTACTCTTTGACATTGCAGATTCTTTGTATTTAGGTCTTTCTGAGCCAACTAACTGTGTTTCTACTAGGTATTCTGACAACAATCAAGATTTGAATTCAGTCCTTGACCTAATGTTTCTCAGATTTGGGTCAGAGGAACTTGACAATCATTCCATTCATCCTGAGTGGTGTCTTATCTCTGATCATGCTCCACTAACAATTACTATTCCAATCTTTGAAGAACATATTCAAACCAGAAAGTGAACAATCATTAAAGATAGTAATGAAGAGAAAAACTTTATCACTGAATTAATTAAGGCTTTTAGAGATATCAACACTAGCAATTTATCAAATATTGATTCCCTTGAAGACATTATTTGATCACTTGCCCACACTATAGAAGAAAATTCAAAGATTGTCAATATCACCAAGCAGTCTAAGAGTTGGTGGAATGCTAATTGTAACAGAGACCTTGAAAAGTACAGGGTAACAAAATATATTAAGGATTGGAAACAGTTCAAGAAAACAGTCAAGAATACCAAACAAGCATTCTTTGACCTAAAGATCCAAGAAATTGCCAACAAAAAACAAGGTCCATGAGAACTCATAAACTGGGTCAACAAACACAAGCTTCCTGCTGTCAAAGCTGTCAAACATAATAGCTGTCCTTGTTTCAAAATCAAAGATCTTTGGCAAGCCCTCCACTCATTATTCAACATGGCTTAAAACCACCAAATTGATATTAACATATTAAACAAAATCCCAAACAAATACACTATGGGATAGGGTCCTTTCTCTAAAGAGAAATTCATTAGTTCTATCTCAAAGTGTGACAATTCATTGTCTCCTAGTCTAGACAAATCATCATGGAGATACCTCAAGTGTATTGTCAAGGATAACATGTGTTTGAAGAATATTATCAAGATTGCTGACATGTGTTTTGAATTAGGTTATTGGCCTTCACACTTCAAAATCTCTATATCCATCATCATTCCCAAACCCAACAAGGAACTGTATGATTCCCTAAAGCATTCAGATCTATTGTCCTTCTTAATACTATAGAAAAACTTATCAAGAAAGTTATCAGTGAGAGACTACAATTACAATCAATCTCAAACAACTTCATCCATCCAAGCTAATTGGGTGGTTTTAAACAATAATTGACTTCTGATGCCGGTGTTGTACTTACACACTTTATCTGTACAGGATGGGTCAAGAATAATTTGACAAGTACTTTGGCTTTTGATATTGCTCAATTTTTCCCTTTCTTAAATCACCTTCTTTTCTTTCATATCATCAGGAAGGCTGGATTTGATCCTAAGGTTGCTTTTTTCTTTTCAAATTACCTAGTAGAAAGAAAAACACAGTATTTCTGGAACAATTTTTCTTTTTCCTTTTTCAATGTTGACATTGGAGTTGGCCAAGGATCAGCTCTCTCTTCTATTTTATCTGTCTTATACTTAGCTCCTGTACTTTATATTCTTAAAAAATGTCTAAAAATCCTCAAAATTCCTGTATCTATTCTTTTGTTTGAGGATGATAGTCTTCTTGTGGCTCAGAGCAAGTTACTTTCATTTTTGAACAATTTTCTTTTTTGTAGTTACTATATTACTTCTTCTCTGTTGGAACAATTCAGTCTTATCATGGAACATGGCAAAATGGTAGTATTCCACTTTTCTAGATCACATGGAATCTTTGATCCTTCTCTGCTTGATCTTACTCCTCCAGAAGGTTTTATTCTTCATCTCAAGAACACATGGAAATACTTGGGTTTTATCTTCAATAGGAAGTTATTCTTTCAACAACACATTGATTTCTATGTGAACAAGGCTATCTCTACCATCAAATACATGAATATTCTTGGAAACTCCATTTGTGGTCTTGTTCCCCATCAAAAGTGACTTTTATATACCTTCCTATTATTCTCTATGGATTTCAATTATGGTTCTACAACAAAGTGCTATTGTCATATCCTTTCAAAGAATTGAGAAAGATGTAAAGAAGAGTTGCAATCTGGATTCTTGGTGCTTTTTGTACTTTGTCTTCATTTGGTATTGAGGCAATTGCAAGTTTTATATCTATCTACTTACATCTTTGAAAGCTCAGTGGCAGAGCAGAACTTAAAGCTCATTTTCTCCCTTACAACCACATCTTGAGATCACTACTTAAGCCAAGATCACCTCTTACTAATGTTTCTCATCAATTATCATTGGATACTCTCACCTCTCATCAATGGTTAATGATCAAAGGTCCAATCATTGATATAGACAATAGATTTAATAAAGTATTTCCTTCTTTTGACCTATTTAACAAGGAATTTTCTTCTGGGTTGCATATTATTGATGCTTTTCCTAATCATTTTTTGTTTCATTCTTTTAACAAGCAAAGTGATAGAAATTACAAAACTTATATCCATTATCTTGACAATATCTCTATTGTCTTCTCTTTGGATCCTTTCTATGCCCTTGTTGTAACTAATGCCAGTATCAAGAATAACATGGTGATATCTATTGCACATGCTCATATTCATGACAAACCTGTCATCAAAACTATTCATCACACTGTGAACATTATGACCACAGAAGCTGAACTATTTGCCATTAGATGTGGAATCAATCAGGCTATCAATGTAATCACAGATTTGCTACATGCTGCACAAAGAATTTTTGATTCTTCACTGTATTCCTTTCAAATACATATAGCATCAATTTTAGATGAGCTCAAATTTTTTTTCATTAAAGCCCACAACAACTCAATCAAATTTTGGGAATGCCCTAGTTAATGCCAGTGGCCTCTTCATAAAGCTGTTGATATGGAAACAAAACAATTCCATTTACAACCTCTTTATCTATACAAGTCTTCATAGGACTTTAGTGTCAAGATTGAAGAAGTCGGACTTGATTTATCTTATTTTTCCTTTTTACTTTCTTTTGATTTATTTTCCATTTTCTATTTTTAGAACAACTAGGGTTAGGGTTGATTGGTCACGCTGTCACACCAGTCACAACTTGATGGCATAGTCACAAGACTGATCATGAGACTTGGGAGAAGGAAGTAGAAGGTTCTAGAACAAGTGACGTCATACAACATGGACAACACATGTTGACCTTATGTTCTACATATGGTCATTTAGGGTAGGGTGCATAGTAATGAGCACGGACCATTGGTAGTAGTATATAAGGTAGACTACTTTGTAAAGGGATCTCTATCGAGTTCTCTTGTGTTTCTCTAATACAAGAGTTGTTCTTATTTCCAGCCCTAAGGAATAAGTTCATAACATTTAGCAAGAAAAATGAATACAATAATATCCTTTCAGTTTGAAAGATGACCTTTCAAGTATCAGATGAAAAAGAACATCATTTCCTTGAGCTTCTTGATAATGACAATAATCTCTTAGAACCTTCATACTTTAAAGATGGAACATAGCTCAAGTACTTTGGGCATTCAAATTCACTATGTATGCAAGCAACAAGAGCAATAGTCAATCATGCTCCTATTGACAAGTACAAATTGAGATTCTTCCCACAGGAAGATTTCAAGTGTTTGTGTGATATTTACCCTATCAAATCTAGGCGTCATATCCTTTATGAGTGTAAAAGATATAATAAGTATTGGAATCCAAAGAGGAGCATAATAAGTCATTTCATACTTTTTTTGGAGTTTAACTGTAGTGCCTTTTCTTTTGTAGAAAGTATCACTTAGTCAATAAGGCTTCAGTTGCTTTGTTAATATTCTTTTCCTTCTTTCTTTCTTTCTTCTCATTTTTCTTTTCTTTTTTCTTTTTCTTTTTCTTCATTCTTCTTCATGTTGTCTGCTTCTCAATATATGTAGTTACAAAGTAGCTACCACAGTCTGCCCTCACACTCCATGTAATAAATTATTGATTTAAAAAAAAAGTAATATTATAATCTCAAGATCTTAGAATAGGTCAAGAAAGGAAATCTTGTATTAAGATTAACATAAGAGAACTTGATGAAGTTCTAAGTATAAAACTATTTATCTTATATATACTAGACTACTAGTCTATATTATACTTCTATTAGCCTACTCTAAAGGGCCATGTATTATCCTTAAGATTAACATATATAGAACATACTATATAATCCCATTTTGTTTCAGAACCTTCTACAATATTCTATGTGACATATGACCAATGTGTGACACTAGATCATGTTATGTAATAGTTTATGACAGTTTTATATGATATCATGCTAATCCCTAACCCTAAGTCTCAAAATAAAGAATAAAATAAAAATAGACAGAATCCATTGTCTTCAGCTCTAATAGATAGATACTCTGTATTCTTCAGTTTGATAATTAACTATACTTAATGCTAAACTCTGATATTAATAGCAATATACTTATTTTTATTAAGTACTTACTATCTTAAACTTTAGTTTTATCTTCTAAAGTTGTAATCAAACAACAAGTAGTTGGCACAGTATATAAGCTAAAGCTAAGATTGTTTGCAAAGTTTATAATATTGTATTTTTAGATAGGTTTCTATACTTGATCCAAACTCTATCTAAACTCTATATACTTTTGGTCTTAAACATAAACTATATCTGACAGTATTTATTAGATAAGAAACATGCCCCCAAAAGGAAATTATCTGTAAGAAAATTATAGAAGATATTAGATGAAGCATAGAAATATTATTGGATATGTATGGATATGAATTTTGGATAATCTTAGCTTTAGTATGTATGGTGTATTTCCATATGTTACAGTAGCTATATTTAGAAAAAGAATATTAACAAAAAGTGAAACATAAAGGAAATTGAACTTTTGAGCATAAGCATCCAGAATAATGTACTACACTAGTTGATTTTCAAGATGAGAAACTATAGAGTATCTATATATCTTAAATATCAGTACTGTTATGGTGCACTTAGACACTAACATTTTTCTTTTCTTTTATCTATTTTTCTTGATTTAATATTTCTTTTCTTTGAATGAGGAAGAGGCATGTGACCACAGTCACATGACATATCACATGATATGAGGTCATAGGCCTAGATTCCAGGAGAAAGGACTAGAAGGATAATATCAGGGCATATGTACATGGCATGGTATTCTTATGGAAAACATGAGGTTAATACATGGTAAAAGCATGGATAATATATGGACATTAGGATAGGGTTATTTATTGTTAGTACAGACCATGTATCTATAGTATAAATAGAATAGCAGTACATCAGAGACTTCTTGTCAAGTTCTCTTGTGATCTTCACTTGATATCCTACTAAGAGATTTATTGATTGTGTTACTATTGGTCTTTGTGACTAGTGGTTGTCATAACAAGTACTCAGTAACTAAGACTATATCCAAGGATTAGAGGAGATAGATAACTACTTTGAGTATACTAAAATCCTTGGAAATGGAATTTATAATTTCATAGAGATCATAAGAAACTATGTAATCAGTTATAAAGCAATTATACATGAAATAAAATCAGGTAGATCCATATCAGAAGAGTATAAGTAAATAGAAAGAAAGATATTCTCTTTCACAGATGTTTAGAGTAGATTAGATGCTAGATAAGTGTTATCTATGATATAGTTGGATGGACTAAATATATTCAGTGGGTATGTAATAATGTTCTAGAAAAAATATGGATTTACTAACATCTACTAACCTATTCACACTTCCAATTCTCTTCTGATGTAGATCAACTCTCTTTATTCCACCTCAGATATTTTACTAAACTTTCTGACAACTTTATGGATCTCCACTTCTATATCTAAGAACTAGCCAAACCCAGGGTAACTCACTTACAGTCTCCATTCTCTAAATAACTACTTTAGGTAGGATACTTAGTATATAAGCTAGTAGTTACACTATAAACTCTTGTTCTGAAAATTGACCAAAACTGACATTTACATCTGGTATTGGTGATGATATACCTTACTATTTTCCAGTGAGTGTTATGGTGTTCTTGGACACTAACATTTTTCTTTGCTTTTATATATTTTTCTTTTTATTATTTGACAATTGAAGAGGTATATGACTGTGATTACATGACATTTCATATGATGTGAAGTCATAGGCCTAGATTCTAGGAGAAAGGACTAAAAGGATTGTTACAACTTAAAGACCTTAGTGTTAGTCAATGAGAAGAACCTTGTATGGGGTTACACAAGAGAACTCGATAGAGAACTCTGTACAGGTTTGTCTACCTTATATACTACTACTTGATGGTCTGTGCAAGCTATTTCTAGCCTACCCTAAATGACCCGGTGTATCATACATAGTATGACATCATTTCTTCCAGAACTTTCTATGTCCTGTTATGTCTTGTGATTTGTGACTGTGCCTGTCACTATGACTGGGCAATGTTTCCATTCTAACCCTAACCCTATTTCTAAAAATAAAATAAGGGACAATAAAGTGAAAAGGAAATAGAGAAGAGAAGATGAGAAAAGGTTAAGTCCACTTCCTGTGATTTTGACAAGGATGATGTCAGAGACATGTATATAGCATAGTGTCCTTATGGAAGACATGAGGTTGACACATGGTAGAAGCATGGACTACACATGGACATTAGGGTAGGGCTATTTATTGCTAGCATGGACCATGAGAACTTTGTATAAATAGTATAGGAATACAGTAGGGACTCCTTGTCAAGTTCTCTTGTGATCTCCACTTGATATCCTACTAAGAGATTTACATGTTGTGTTACTATTAGTCTATGTAATTAGTGATTGCCACAACAGTAAGCTTGTTTTCCACAAGACCTCTAAGTTAATACTTCTGAAATATGTGACTAGTGTAGCTAGTAGAGGTACAGTATATAAGCTGAAGCCAAAGATTATTCAACATCTGTGTTCTGCATATCTGGATAATGTATTCTGTCTTCCAAGAACTTACTATAGGTCTTGGATAACAAGGTGTGAGCTATATCTGATAGTGGACATAAATATATGACATATGTTAGTCTTACTACTAGTCTTACTATAACTATGCAACTACTGTTGAATATATTTTGCTTATTCATACTCATACTGTGATCAGCATAGCATAACCAAGTAATGATACACAGCACTCATACACAATGAGTTGCTCAAGTGTTATCTATTTATATATTTGTATTGGCATAGTCTACATGCTGCTTACACATGTCATTTTTATATAGAATTAT
>Ga0157364_1005253_pt1 | contig 13148 bp, 3 predicted proteins | sample AttsexASBM2_FD_111476 | JGI IMG/M metagenome (GOLD analysis project Ga0157364, IMG submission 111476) | Fungus gardens microbial communities from leaf cutter ant in Ribeirão Preto, State of São Paulo, Brazil - Atta sexdens ASBM2 | ecosystem: Host-associated > Fungi > Mycelium > Unclassified ... | reverse complement strand
TCTATTTATTTCTACCACCACTTACCGCTAAGCCATCTATAGGAAAACGGCGGAAAGTTGTACACCTAATATATATTTTTTTTAGTTATCCAGCTTGCCATTAAGCTGGACTCCTATTTTTTTATTGCTGCTAAACAGTTTGAACATTAAAATTCGGAATAAGGTACTAAATTAGCACCTAAAAAGCATTAAACTTTTGATCTATTCTGAATTTGATTTTTGATGATGGGAAGTCCACCTTAATAGACGTTCGTTATTGGCTATTTAAAACTCTTAATAATTTTTCCAGATTATTACATTATATCCTAATAAAAAGTTCGCAACAAAAAAAAATATATAATGTTTATTATCTTGAAGTATTCTGTGAAAAGTAGAGTTTTAAAAGAATCAGTTCTTAACCTTTCCTATATACAGAGTGTAGTCTAAGTTGAAAAGTCCTCTATTTCCTCATTTTGCAATTTTCGCAACAGTTAATGAGATATTAATTTCCAAATATTGCCAAATAAAACAGATAAAATCGATATATAAAACAATTTTAAGATATCTTTTCGTGTTCTTTGTGAAATATTTGAAGATTTTTCTTAAAGAACTCTTAAAGATATCTTAAAGCTGTCTTATACATCAATTTTATATATTTTGCTCATTGAGTAACTAAAAAAAAATATTGCGAAAATTGCAAAATGGAGGATTTTTCGTCTCAGTTTTTTATTAGAAATAGCACTATATGATTAATGGGTTTCATTATTACAGTTTACACCCTGTATAGAGAGATTCTGATTCATATTATTCGTAATGTGGCAAATCGTCGAACAGTCATTCTTGATTTGTGTTACAATTATTGGTTAAATATTATCAATTATTGAATTTTCTATCACAAATATCATCTATCGAATTACGTGTAGTCAAATTCAATAGAATTACGTGTTTGACTAAAATTTCTATAATAATTTCCGATATCTCAATAAAATTAATAAAACACCCTATTGTCGGCAGTATTATACAGATTAAAATTGTAAACTACTTACTTCTGCGTAAATAAAAACACATATAAAAGAGTAATACAAATCGGTTTAATCCTTCCATAATCACTGTGAGTGGATCAAAACGATTCGAGCATTTTTTACGCTAGATTTCAGAACCTTCCTAGCATCGCGGAAAGACGTGCTATTGACTAGAGGTTTACCTGCTATTGACTAGAGGTTTAAAGCTTCAACTATCGACAGAGGTGTTTAGCTTTTTAATTGAATTGTTAGTTATTATGCGTCTATTAGCAGTCATTTCCGCACAGTGTTTTTTTCTTCTCGGGTCAAAGTGTCAGCAAGTGTGACCAATTCGTTTCCATTCATTTCTATTAAACAAAATTGATTTATATTTTTGCATTAAACTGTAAAAATAAGCAAGATATTGATTGTTCAAGTATCCTTCAAATAAGGATAAAAAAAAAACGAAAAGAATATCCATCGTGTCTACGATCCATGTGTGATAAATATTCTTTAAATCAGTGGATAATACCGAAGTGGTATACTTAATACTGAATTATGAGCATATCATTTAGTACACTTGATACTGATAAATTCAATGAAATTTAACTATAAAAGAAATTTGAGCATATATAGTTAAAATTATATAGTTAAAATACCGATATTTGCACATTCTAGCACATTATAATTCCAATCTTATAATATACGTTAAATGTGCTATATTTATACACTGAAGCAAGGTTCGCTATAAGTTAGAGATACCATTTCATTCATTAACTTTTTGAGGACCAGCACGTTTTTGACACTTTTTTATTTTAAGGGCTAGAACTTTTTTGTCAATGTCATGAGGTTGAGTGGCAAAAAAGATGGTGTCACTGTTGAATCCTTAAAAGAGTCTCCGATTCTCTACAGATTAATTAGTGGCATGTTTAGACCGAAGTGATTATCTTCAGATTTAGAGAAAAGACTCTATTTGTATACTGACAAGGGACCCAACTGTCCCCCTTCGATTTTAATGAGTTTTTAATATGTTATTCTCCAGATAAAAATAAGTGACGTATTTTTTTTATAGTTCTAAAGTCTATACTCTTAATGCTATTCAATTTTCATTCTGAAAAATTTTTTCCATCTCTTACAGTTCTGGCAATATTCGCTTCGAAAGAGAAAAATCAATTTTTTCCTAAGAGTGTTTCACTCCTTAAAAGTGTATGGGCACGTATAAAAAAATATGTGTCACTTATTTCTATCTGCAGAATAACCTAAAAGAATACTAAAAGCTCATTAAAATTAAAGATAGATAGCTGGATCCCTTCCCTTGCTGTAGCGAAGAGTAATGTTTTTTATATATATTTTTTGTATTTTATGTTTTTTAACTTAATTTTATCTTCAGTATTAATAATAACAATAATTTTTATACTAACAATAACTTAAACCAATAATAAATAACCTTTTATAGGAATTTAATACGTCTGCCTAGTTGCCCCGCCTCCCCCACTTAATCAATCTTAATGAATAAATTATATAATAATGCGTTATTTATACGCTCTCAAAATCCGCAAAAAAAATTTTTTCATTCAGTTAAAAAAAAATTTTTTTTGTGCAAGGATCATCAATCAGTCCCCTACAACCGATATTAACAACCGATTTAGAAAATCAAATACATAGGATTTATGCGTTATTTATGTGCTTTCATATTCATATAGCTTCAATTTTTGTGCTCTTAAGATAAAGTTTGCTCCCTCTTGGAGCAAACAGTCATATTCATCCTTAAGTCGTTTAAAATTGCAAAATTACAATATCTAACAATGCAAAATATATCTTCGATTTATGCGTTACTTCCAAACAACTTCGATTTTTGCGCTGCAACCTTTCAGTTATAATCCTGAAAATAATTATATAATTTCAAATTGGTAATCGAATGGACTATATAGTTAAAAAATTCATAATTTCCCATAGAACAATTTAAAATCTTTAAAATCGGACTTTTAATCTCAAAAAATTTTACATTTTTTTTGTACGACTAATGATATTACGACAATAATATAATAATTTGAATGTACGGAGACGTTCTTTATGAATTTCTGCAACTTACAATTTTCAATAGCTTCACAAAAAAATTTTACATTTTTTTCGCAAAACACCTTTTGTCTGTCTCACTTTTTTAGCTGTAGAATATGTTAGCAAATTAAAAAAAAAATAAATTGATGTTTCAAATGTGCCGGTTTAACATGGAATGCTACATAAATTGTAAGTATATAATAATAAAGTCATTTTAAAGAGAAAACATAAAATATTAGCTTAATTTCAATATGTATAAATTAGAACAAATTCAGTTGTGTTAATTTTTGCTTTTGTATTGTTTTTTTTATGGTCCTGCCAGCTTAAATCTTAAATCAGCAGTGCCACTGTTTTGTTTAAATTGACACATGATATAGAATTGTTTTTGGCAGTATAAAATAATACAAATTCAATCCTACTAATTTCTTAATATTATTTTTCTTTCTTTTTTTTATTGATCACATATTTTTGAATTGATCCTCCGCTTAATATTAAACTATTAGCGCTATGGTTTTTTTCAAAATGGCGGTTTTTAATTTTTCACAAAATTATCATTAACTAATACAATTTAGTACAAAATAAGTACTAAAAATTCTGATAAGTTCGATTTGATTGTGCTGGTTTGGTCCTGGTAGCTTTATAGAGTTAATAAAAAATATTATATAAACATTTACTTATATATTTGATTTATTCTTGGAGCCAATAAATTTAATTTTTATTTTCATTTCACTTAAACAAGGAAATGTAAATTTGTTAAATATGATTTTAGCAATTTAGATATTCATAAGAGAATGATTTTATCAAGAGAATATCAAAATATCAAAATAATGGAATATTTAAATAAATAATAAATAACAAACGTTATATTACATTAATATTATATTTAACCGATAAATTGTTATGAATCATTTGACGGATCAGCTGTAATGAATTAAGAGGTTTCGCGTACGCAATATGTAATATACATTTCAGTGAAAGGTAAATAATGGAAATAAGAAAGCAGAGAAAATGATAATATTTCCATGATTTATATAGCACGAATTCAATCGACATTTATTTTATGATTTTTAAGTAAATGTAATTTCGCGTTATTTATAGTGTTCTCCGAGAGTATAATAGAAAGTTGTATTCACTTACCGCGTCTCGCAGTAATACAGCCAATTATATGAACGACACGTAATAAAGATTAAATAATACTGGCGAACGTAATTATGACTTTATCGTTTTTTTCAATCGCGAACGGAATATTGCTTCGAGTTGTAATTAAGAACAATAACAGCGAATTTTGTTTACAACAACTGCTGTGAATTTCCTCGTACAATTTCGATTAATCACAATTGGAGATTACATTATCGCGATGAATAATAACGCGATAAAGATTACAAGGTAAAAACCCTCACGTTCGGTCACAATAATCACGATCAAGGCAGAAATCGCGAACAATAATCTGATACTTGAATTTTTTTTATTACGGATACATGTTACTCGAAGAACAGATATGTACATATCACTTAATGCACAAAAAAAATATTTGAAAAATATATATAAGTTGCGTTTGAATCACATGGCTCACAATCGTCTTCCTATATTTCGATAATTACGTTTAACGCAACATCTTTTAAATTGTTGTGAGATTCTCTAATATATCTGCACTGAAAAAAATTTCTAAAAATAAACGAACTATTACAGAAGATTCTGATTATATCAATCATATCAGAGTTCTGTAATTATCTTACAACTTTAAAATTATAATATATTTAACCAGAAAATTCTGATTTGTCAGTCTATTTAAAAAATAATGTTTTAAAGAATAGACAAATTAGAATTTTTTAGTTGATTTATATTATATATTATAAATTTTATTATAATTCTATTATAATTCTAGTTGAAATAATAAAAATTCTGATTGAGAATTTTTTAATTCGTTTATTTTCAATCAGAATTGTTTCTCAATATAGAAAAAAATTGCATATAACTCAATATAGAAAAAAAAACGACATCGTCATTTGCACAGTTTATTCATTTTCTAAATGTTTCCTTTATGCGCCCAATGCCACGTGAATGTCTATATACTGTTCAAGTAATACGTATTCACAATTAAGTAAATTTAAATATCAGATTATGTTTTACTTTAAATGTGCCTTGATTTCCATTGTTTCTGTTTAAAATAGTATTCGACCTAATATCTTAATCAGCAATTAATTCAATTAATTTTAACCAAAATAGGCCATACGCAGGAATTGTTTGAAACTTGCGTACGTAATCAACCATGCAAGTCGCACTTTCTCTTAATTCTTTCGTAAGCAAATTCTTCGAAAGAATGTCTCGCAATATCGCATAATATTGGTACAAGATGTAATATTAGTAATTATACAAGATATATGGAAATTAGCTTTTGATACATATATGATAATTTTTAGACACTGAATAAAACTTTTAAATTTCATACGTCAGCTGTAAAATTAAGAAATTCCATTATAACAAAAGATGAAAACGCGAAGGATTAAACTTTATGCTATGAAAGAATATAATGGTCGGACGTAGAAACGACTTTTATCAATAATTCAACGTTAACACGCGACTATGCAGTCAAAGCGTGAATTCTATATTTACATAGTATAATTTGCGTTTTTTTCCGTGTACGAGACTGTTTCGATTAATCCGATCAAGAGAATGTACGAGTTACGAGTGTGCAATTCGATGGATTTGCATAAATATTGAATAATGAAATATTGAATAAACAGATAGTCCTCGGAATCGAAAAACAGAAAACCGATTGCGTTTTCATACATGTACATACGATATTTATTTATTTATTTATGCATTTAATAAAAACAAAAGTTTTTTTGTGTAAAGATATTATATAAACATGATACTTATTCGCGACGCGCATTATTAATGATTATTCGCAATTTTGCGAACCGCATTGAATAAATATTACAATACAAACAAACAATTTGCCACAAATACAATATGTTATTTTCATATAGTTTAAATACATTATATTTTGAACTTTTTTTAATTTTCCTGGAAGATATCATTAGCCTTACTCTTATTAATGTAAGCTTGATGTTATCATTAGAAAAAAATGTAATTACGTGTTTTTCCTTTGTACGCCTTACGACATAGATTTTTGTTATTGAAATGACTTTAACAAGATTAATATTTATGGAGCATAAAATGCTGCCATTTTTTTATATAGGGTAACTCTGGCCTCACCTATCAAAAACTTAATTTATTAAGTATTATTTACTATATTTATAGTAAACGAACTATATCAGTAAAAACTTTGTACTGTCTACTACTATGAAAAAAATATTAGAAATCCGAAATATTTATTTTTCATATTAAAAAATAAACTTTTTGAAACCCTTATATATTTTTGCTGCATATCCGATACATAAAAGTGGAATATACTACTCATAGGGATAGGGGGAATATGTACGGCTGATGAAAAATTTACAAATAATATATATCAATAAAATATATAATGACTATAACTTATAAAATGTGTTTATAAAGTTTTATTAAGGAATAAGAAAATGGTAAATATGTATATAAAGTAATAAATGATAATTACAATCTTTCTACTTATATTACAAGTGACATGAGGTACATATTTCATATAATGTGTTTATTGCATGTAGTGCACTGAATTCAATATGAGTACTTTATATGTTTTTAGGCATAAATCCCGCTTGCTAAAAATGCCGTATATCCCAAACAGATGGGATATACAAGATAACAAACTAAACAAACAATATGAAAGCAAAGCACTTGTATTTTGCTACACGACATGCTTTACTATTCCACTACACGTATGTATCACGAAATAATCACTAACTTTTACACACCTACAGTAATCTTTTTATATAGATTATAATTTATGATGGCGTTACTTATTACAGTAACAAATCGATTCAACTCACAATAATTTCATTAATATTAACAGTAAGAAGTTAAAATCATAATACAATATAACATAAAGGCATATAACAGAGCAATTGCAGGAAAATTACTCCCATTCCTTCTATTTTTTCTAACTTCTGTGGTATAAATCTCAGCGCGGCGTATTTGCCGGAATTACCCTAATGATTTGATATTTACGATGCTGAAATCAAAACAATAAAAAATTGCGATTAGTATTTTTAGTAGAACCGATTTATATCTTTCATATTTTCTGATACTTCTTGCAACGAAACGGATTCTGATTCTATAAAACAAACAATAAGCACATGCCCTTTTTTATACACTTATTATTTTTTTGAACATGTTTCTAATAAAAAAATTTAAGACGTTTCGTATGTATACTTTTATATAAAGTATTATATTTATCATAACTGATTGTAATTTTAGCTGTCTAATTGTAAACTAATCACAATTGTGGTTACAGGAGCAGATTTGATAAAATAAAATATTACATAAAAATCATTCATATGAAACATCTTACATTTTTTCCGACATTATAATATGGATTTCGCGAATATTTTAAAAAAATTTATTATAAGAAATTCTTATTAATTATGTAAATATTTTAAAGTGAAAAAAGGGAAACTTATATAAACTTATATAAGTTATATATGTTTCGAATTTATATATTCCAGACAAAAACAGTAGCTTTTTACACACTGAGAAAAATTTATGGTTGAAAATGGACGTATCAAAAAATTCTGATCATATCAGAATTCTGATTATCTTAATTATAGAATTATAATACATAGAACCAGAAAATTTTGAATTGTCTAATTTCAATCAGAATTCTAATTAATGCAATCATCTTTTTCCAGTGCAAGTATTTAATTAGTATTCGTGTAGAATCATAAAGTGTTCATCAATATTCGAAACAATGCGACTTTATTGCTTCCGTAAAGTTTCAACTTAGCTGCAGCCATTTGCAACGTTTCAAATTATGAAGTCTTCCACTGGTCGTGACGTACGTTTATTTATTCCGAGCAATTTTCACTGTCGGTGGACATTATACGAAGGTGACATCTGCGATTTGTGAGATTGGAATGAGCTTGTGGAATTCTTCGATACGGGAATTTATATTTTTAATTAATAGATCAACTGACATTTGCTCGATAAAATTCTGTTGAGAAATCTGATGAAATTTATGAAGCGGAAATCGAATGTAAAACAAACTAGAAGTTTAATGTCAATTAATTGCGCAATTCGCACTAAAGAATTTAAGATATAACAAAAGCATTGAGACATCAACAAGTTCACTGCGAGTTATGATTGTTAGTTATCAGTTAATATAACGTTTCACAACAACACACAGTTTGAACGTAAGAGAGAAAGTGTTTGAATGGTTTACTCGAGCCGAGAGTAGCGAGACTTGACGATTACAACGAAAGTAGATTTTGCGTAAAGCGTATGATTACGGCGCAGCTTTATCGAAAACGCCGATTGAATCATTACGTTATGACGAACGCGCGCGGGACAACAAACAAATGAAGTTTTTTTTTAACAATACTTAATCTTGTTACTCTGTTTATCTATATTTATAATTTTTCGTATTGTTCTTTTCTTTCTTATGTACACAAGGTTGTCACAAATTCTTCGTCCTAAAATTTTATAACTTTCCCTGAGTTCCAGTAAAATAAAATTTCATAATTTTCAATGATATTTTTCCCTAACTTCCAATATTTTCAAATTTTTTATATTTTCGTTCTGATTTGGAAAATTGGATTTAATTTTACATTTTCTTGAGAGATCAATTTCATATGATAATATAAATTACTATTAATATGCTGACACTACTTGCATTTTTAATTGTTAATTGATAGTATTCTAAAACTAAATAGGTGTGATATATGTACATTAAAGCAAGAATTTTAATTTTTCAAATAATTCTGTAAAATTTTCTGACTTTTCTCTGATTTGCCTGATTGTTTTTTCGATATCTCTGATAGTTTTCTGATTTCATCACAGTATTGTGGCGATTCTGATATAATTAATAAGTTTAATTATAATAGAGAATTTTTGCAATAAAACCAGATACGGTAAACGCTAAAGTCACATTATTCTTTTCTTAAGTAATTGTTAAGAAAAAAATAATCCTGATTGTAGCTTTTGAATAAAAGCGGTATTGCAAAAACTCGCTATTATGCACATGAAAAACAAAAAATTAAAACGTAAATTAAATGACTAATATATTCCACGCACAATAGCTTTCTCATGACCGCGACCGCGTAACGTACATGTTACGAGGTCACAATTAATATTAATTAAATGATTTGAAATATATAAATTATAAAGATTGTAACATCAAGAAAAAACATTACCTTCGATATTGTTTTGCGAGTAAAATATTTTTTTAAATATATTTTTTTATGATAATTTGAAAATATTTGATTCATTTACAATTTAAAAATATTTTATTAACAAAACAATGCCGAAATTAATGATTTTCTTGAAGTTAAATAATGGCATCATTATAATTATAATAATATTCTAAATAATTATGACTGTCGTGATCTTGTAAAATGACACTTAGGAGAAATATTATCACATTAAAAATATATTTTTAAACATTAATATAAAAATAAAAAAAAATTAAAAATATATTTTTAAACATTATAAATATAATGTTTTTTTATCGTACATATTTACATTCAAACAATAGTTTCATCCTGTGTATAAATGGAAAAAAAATTTCTTAAAAAAATATAATTATTTTCAATAAATATGGGCAAATACATACATTTTTAAATGTACTGACATTTTTAGATAAAATATTACATTATTTAAGTAAAATTAGCATTTCCTATATTACATATATCTATTAAATACTTATATTATATTAGCTCCATAAAGCTAGCTTTCATATAGAAAATATAGAAAAGTCAGTTCGTGTAAATGCAATGCAATAAATTAAAATGTCAAGACTTGATAGTAAGAAGATAGAAAGAAAACGTATTCATGTAACTCCTTCCAATGTTCAACGAAATATGATACAAATTATCGCTCGATCAGTCCATTCCAAATCGTCTGACAATCAATAGCGTTTTATTATATACAAGGATACATTTTGAAATTGACTATTCTACATAAATTAACAATATACAGGATAGTCGTTGAAGAAATCCTTCGGAATGATGTTTTATATGAAATTGTTAACTTCTCGATAACAACCGAAGAATTAGTTAAATACAATTTTACAATTATGAACTTTCAAGCTTCTGACTGGATATCTATTTTGATCCGTAATATTTTAACGCAGGAAAAAATAAATAAAATTAGCTTTGAGCAATAATTTTTATTATGTATTATATGTTAGTTCGTTGACATTGGAAGGGATTACATGAATACATTTTCTTTACTATCACTGAGGAAGACTTTGTAAGTTGAAACGTTTGAAATTTGAAATTTATACGCATTATACGAATGTAATAAAAGACGAATTTTATTAGTCTACATTTGCTCGTTTTTAAAAAAAGTGCTTTTTAATTTATTGCGTAGCTTTCATATATTATCATATCTTATATTATCATATCTTTTATAATCATATCATTATCAGTTCCATAAAGCAAGATCAAAATCAGCAGAATCAAATTAGATTTATTAGAATTTTTAGTATTCATTTTGTATTAAATTGTACCATTGATGATAATTTTTTATCATCAATGGTACAATTTAGTACAAAATGTGCTATTTCGGAAAAAAATCATGGCAATACTAAGTTAATATTAAGGCAGAACCAATTCAAAATAAAAGAAATGATGGCACAAAATAGTACAAATCCTATTAATTTCTGATATTTTTCTTTTTTTCTTTTAATTAATTGGTCCTGCCAACTTAATATTAAGCTAGCACCACGATCGAAATGGCACATGATACGAAATTACCATTAATGGTACAATTTAGTATAAAATACTAAAGTACTAAAAATTCCAATAGGTCCGATTTGATTCTGTTGATTTGGTTCTGCTAACTTTATAGAGATTTTATTATCGTGTTATATTAAGAAGTATAGTACTCCTATAATACTACTATAGAATTTTTATGTTTTAAAATTTTCAAAATATCAATGATTGAATCATTCAAAATTCAAAATGATCAATTAATATTAATAAGAATATAAATTTGATATCTGTATATATATATCGCAAAACGCAAACTCTACTTCGATTTTTCATATAGTGCAATAATATTAGATAACATTAACATCTCTAATATGAAGAAATTTAACTCAAGCCTGCAAAGGAGAACAATAGAGGAGAACAGATTTTTAATTGCACATTATTTGGTTTTTCTGCGGAAATTATTCATAAGAAAAAAAGACAATTAAAATCTGCACTGCGTAAGAAAATTGCTGCCGAGTTAGTAGATATAAATAAAAAGACAACATAAATAAAGAGGCGTAAATAAAGAGGCTAACAAATTAATGGCATTGGCGTTCCACTTATTCTATTTGATGCAACTGTTTTGCATAAAACGAAACAAATTGAATCGGATAGATGTTTATAATTACAAAACACAGATTTCATAAAAAATTCTTGTGTTATGAGGGATAATGTAGTATGTTTTGAATATTCAAAATGCAAAGATACTACATTGTTCCGAACTATTTATAATAAATCCAGGATCGTGTGAATTGGTTTCAGAATAACAATTAACATACAAAAAAGCGCATAAGCGAGATGCTAATTGTGTTTTAATTTTAGATGCTATTGGGATAAGAAAAAAATTATTGTTTTTATTTTGAGACTTTGCCCCCTCTTTTATTATTTATTCAGTTGATCGATACGTCTTGCTTATTATTTAAATTATAATAGTTTTTGACGATCTATTGTTAACATGTAATTCATAAGAACTGTTATTTAGAAATTAATGTTTTATTGTTACTTTGTATTCTGCATCATTTGATCCAATGTTTCAAGATGGCTTTTTTGTGTATTTAAGTCAATGTTTTTTTACTTGAATTTTATTTAAAGATGTGGCTAAAGATTTTTTGGTTTAATGTTTTAACAGATATTACAATATCAAATCTATAAATCTATTGATGGTGACTTCGTTCAGACATTCAAGGAAAAATCGTATTGAAAAGGAAGACTTCAAAGTGAGTCGAAACGTACAATATTTTTTAGATTTATGGAATAAAGAAATAAGAAGTTTGAGATTAAAGTTTGAGATTTTCTGCGTACTGACTATCACATTGACTCATTCATTGTAGATTTTCAGATCAATTTTTTATGTCAGAAAAGAAATTACGTCTTCCTAATGACAAAAAACTTTCGAATTTAAAATCCGCACAGATCGAACATTTTTTTCGGAAATCGGGCGTTCTCTCCCCAAAGAGTTCTGTCGATTAACCTACATGAATCGAATCGAAGTACTAAAATAAATGATGAAGTTATAGTCCTTTAAAATTTCGGATTCGTGAAGTTAGCCCCTCGATACTTCAAATGGTGTTTTCGCTTTAATCAACGAGATTCTTTCTAAAATCGATAGAGCACTCAAGCCTATTCTACAATGCAGTAGACTATCGTAAGAGGGTGTAAAATATGGCGTAAAGACAGGAAGTAAATGAAATGGATTATTCCTATTTCGTACGCCTTATTACTTTACTGTTAGCCAATTTTAAATTTATTATGAAATAAGGCGTGATAAGACGCGCAAGAATTTCTTCCTACTGCTTACTACCATTGTAGAATGGGCTTTTAGAAGTCTTCGGGAGACAACCAGAACTCTGCTTATTTTTCCAAATTTTGAAAAAGCGGACCATCTTCACAGAGGTACGAAATAGAAACGCAAGGATTAATAAATTGTATTGACATAAAAAAATTTAATATTTTTATTAAAAGATTTTATCTGAACACATTGTTAAAGATTTATCGAGCAAAAAATAAAAATAAAAAATAAAAAATTTTCACTGTCTGTCTTTATTTTTTATCAGCCGGGGAACAGAATTCGAAATATATTGGAAAGATTACGCCTATATATTATTATCCTATATATTATTTATCATCGACATAAATATCAATTCTGGTGTCGTTTCGGGCAGTAGTATTTTTAAGTTATCTTTTTAAAATATAGAAATAAAATATAGAATAAAAGCACTAGATGTGGATCCGGCACTAATTCTGAATCATTTTATATTTAAAT
>Ga0157364_1005252_pt1 | contig 13149 bp, 3 predicted proteins | sample AttsexASBM2_FD_111476 | JGI IMG/M metagenome (GOLD analysis project Ga0157364, IMG submission 111476) | Fungus gardens microbial communities from leaf cutter ant in Ribeirão Preto, State of São Paulo, Brazil - Atta sexdens ASBM2 | ecosystem: Host-associated > Fungi > Mycelium > Unclassified ... | reverse complement strand
TGTGTGTGTGTGTGTGTAAGGATATTTCTTAAATAGACGCCCACTAATATCCATATAGCGCTATTTCTGATAAAAAAATGGAATCGAAAAATCCTATTTCTGATAAAAATTAAAAAATAAAAAAGAGTCGATGAATTATTATTATTGAATAAATGTAATTCAATCCGCGTCACAGTGTATGACGTTTAAAGAACGATTAGCTTTACTTAATAATAATTACTTCATCGAGCATTATAGAAAAAAAATGATAGGACTTTTTGACTCAATTTTTTATTAGAATTTTTTATCAGTTTTACTTTGTAATAACTATTTCATTGAACATTTATTGTTGTAGGAAAAATAGCTTAATCAGGAATAGCGTTATATGATTGGTGGATGCTATTTAAGAAACGCCCTGTATAACATATACGTACATAGTACATACATATACAATCACGAAACTATTGTTCGAACAATGCATCATTATATCAATAATTTCTTCAGACTATTTTTCAATCATATGTCAGGAATTACATCTAGATAACTCTGATGTGCACTTTTGTTATAGTATACGTAACATAAACTATGAGCTTAGAGTTGTTTAGGTTATAGTGATTCTTGAATAGATTCTTGATTCTTAGGCCTAATTCGGCATGATTATTATAACTGTGGCCTTCTCAAAATGATTTTTGGAAGCGAGGAATACGAGAAAAATAGTAAAAAAAATTCTCTAATCAACAGATACCAAAATAACTAACAATTATAAGTCAAAAAAATCGTCGCTTCACGTGGAAAGTCCTGCGCCCCGTAGCGGAGGGAAGGGTAGGGTTAAGTGAGAGTCTTAACATATTTTATCAAGGTCAATGTCCTGAATAACCTCCAGAACATTAGTCGATAATCATTGTTTAAAATTATCAAATTGATCATAAAATTGAATTATGATTTTTAAAGTAAATATTGATTATAGAATTTTTAAAATTATTTTTTTCATGTTCCTTACGAAAAATGCTTTTAAAAATAATTTTTATTTTGAGGGGCAGTTATCGTAATTGCTCCTCCCGCCTCCCCCTCCTTTCCGCCAGTTCCGCCATAATTTCAATATATACAGGCTGCGTTCGGAAACATCGCTCGGATGCCTCCAATGCCTCGGTTTCATCTGTCTTTATTTAACATTTAATGTTGTTAAGGGGCTGCTTTTCCGATTGTTTTGAAAATTAAGGCTCCTGACTAATCGCGGCCGCCATGTTGGAATCGTGACATCAGAACGAGGAATGACACGTTAATTTATGTTGCGTGCCAATGTTTTATGTCTTTATTTTTAAATAAATTTGGATGAAACGAAATGACGAGATCATTTTAAAACACTTGTAAAAATCGAAAACTGTCCTTTCCTAACTTGACAATCAGAAAATGATCGTAAAAGGCACGTAAAGTGAGCTTGTATTCGGGCAGAAACACACGGTTGACTGTTGAAACGAGTTAAAATATAAAATTCCTAGATAACTTTAGTTTTCATCGATAATTACGACTTTGATAAATACGAGACAAATCACATTTTCACAATTGAGCAAATAATAAAATGGCACGCAACATAAATTTTTTTGTCAAAACGTTACTTTTCCATGCCTATATAAGTTCGACCATTTATCGTGATGCGCTGTAACACAATAAACACGAGTCCATGTCCGTGTGCTCGCCTGTGGTGCGCCGAGAGTAAACGAGACAGCGAGCTCCTTCTTACAAGTCGCTTGTTTCAAGCGACTGAAAATGCTTTCTCGGCAATTTCGGCCGCTCGGTGATCCTAGGCATCAATAAAAGGCGGGGAGAGGGGGGAGGCATCCTAAATAACAGTATAAGTTTTAATAAATTATATTGTAATAATGATGTATCCCTCTCCTTAATCCAGAATAATGTTAAATGCATGTTAAATCATGTTAAATGCAACAGTTTACAGATATTTAATTGTTATTTACGATTTTTCATTCGCGTTATATAGTAACTCTCTTTCATAACCTCGAGTAGCAAAAATAGTTCAATAGAAGTAGAATTTTGCTAGAAAAAAATTATAAATCAGCATTTCTATTCACGAAAGTCTCGAAAAGCCATCAGAAAAGAAATGCGTATGTTTGCGATTCGAGACTTGTGAAGAAAATATGCGGAAAAAATCGAATAATTGCAAAAAGCATGGTTTTCGCTTATAAAATGAAAGATATTGATTGTATGGAAAAAAATTCGATATAAACAATGTAGATATTCGAAATACCTATAAAATGAGACGTGGAACATTAAAATAAGATCTATTAGTTCAGTAAAAAAAAATAAATACCGAAAAAAGCCTTTTTTTCACTCGCTCTCTGTTCATTGAGAATTAAAAGCAAAACGCAAAGTTTTGAAAATCTCGTAATATGTAGTCCTCATAATGACGAATAAATCTAGCCCTGAATAAGCCTGAAATGTTCATTAATTTTTGCAAAAAGCTATTTGTTCAAAACCTGTCTGCAGAAAACTTAATTTCTTCATCTTTGAGCAATCGCACAGCAATTTATAGGGGTGATTTTTCTTCTTTAAGAATTGCACTATCACGTACACTTAATAATAAAACGATTTTTTGCAATGAAACTATTATAAAATGACTTTAAAAAGTGGGTATCTTTTTCCGTATAAAAAAAATGCTTTATGCAAAAACTAGTGAACATTTCAGACTTGTTCAAGGCTAGATTTATTCGTCATTACGCTACATTTTATGAGATTTTCAAAGTTTTAAATCTCAATGAACAGAGAGCGAATGAAAAAAAGGCCTTTTTCGGTTTATTTTTTTTCTACTGAATCGATCGATTTTAATGTTCCACGTCTCATTTTGTAGATATTTCGAATATCTACATTTTTTATACCGAATTTTTTCCATATAATCAATATCTTTCATTTTATAATCAAAAAACGTGCTTTTTGCAATTATTCGATTTTTTTCGCATATTTTCTTTACAAGTCTCGAATTGTAAACATATACATTTCTTTTCTGATGGCCTTTCGAGACTTTCGTGAAGAGAAATGCTGGTTTATAATTTTTTTCTGGTAAAATTCTATTTCTATTGAACTATTCTTGCTATTCGAATTTGAAGGAGAGATATATTATAATATATAACGCACATGAAAAATCGTAAACAATTAAATATCTCATAAACTGTTGCGTTTTATATTATTCTGGATTAATGGGAGTACACTATTATTACAATTTATTAAAACTTATATCTATTTAGAATGCCCTCCGCCCTTTATTGATGCCTAGAACTGCCTAGCAGTTGAAATTGCCGAGAAAGCATTTTCAGTCGCTTGAAACAAGTGATGAGTGTGACAAGGAGCTCATTGTTTCGTTCACTCTCGGCGCGCACACGGATATGAACTCGTGCTTAAGTGGCTACTGATTTCGCCAGATCGCCTGATTCTGTGTCGCTACCGTCAATGCAGAGTTCTTGGCTGAGTAGTCAGGAGACTTAAATATGTTTTTAGATAAGTCATCAGGAAATCATTTTAGTAAAAAATGTAGTAGTATTTCAAGTACATCTTATTGAAAAAAAATATTAGAAACTTTGAAAACTTTTCAACCGGTTTTTTTTTTAAAAAAAGTTTTCATAATTTTTTTAGGAAGCCGAACATGGGTACAACGTATCTTGTTGTATGCGATTTTTTACTTTGCTGTAACTTTTTTGTAATATAATTTGAAGATTCAAATTGAGAGGCTGAAAAAAACTTTAATTGTCTAGATATGATGAGCCTGCAAGAGGCTTTTACTTTTTTTTGTGTTTTTCTCGATGTAAGAATGCACGAAAGTTCAAAGAGGATATTTGGAATCCACACGTGACTAACTTGTAAGTTTTCGATGTTCTGGATATCCCTTTATTTTTTATTAAATTTACTGAGTTTCGAATAATATAAAAGTAAGTATACGAAAATGTAGAACTAAAAAGAATTATATTTCAATATAACAGATAGTAGAAATTTTATAATTTCTGTCAGTCTTCGGAAATCGCTCGACCGGAGCGGATTTATTGCTTTAGAGCGAGTATTGCATCCTCTAAACTAATTCCTAATAAACTTAATTATATATACTATAATAATATTTATACATATACAATTCTTTATCTATTTATATTATTACTCTTTTATATTGTTCAAATAATAAAATTTTATTAATTGTAAACTTAAAATATGTAGATTCTTCAAAAATGTCGATTTTGGATAGTTCAAATAATTATACTTTTTTGAATGATTCATGTCGTATTATTTTTTTTTTGTTAGTCCAAAGAGTCAATTAAACAAATCCTATAGGTTTTTGTTTGAACATTATATTAAAAATTTGAGAATTTTTATCCAAAATAATCATTTTTTGCGAATTTTTTCAATAAAATTTTTTTGAAGCGTTCTAATTAATTGAAAATATTATTTATTTGATCCATATTTCTTGTCTTTGTTTGACTTCGAGGTATAAATTTTACATGTTTAAGCTAAAAAATACATATTCAGACCAGAGATATAGCGTGACAAAGTTGTAAGTTTCATATACTCTGGTTAGACCGGGAAGATAACCAAAAATAAATTCGACTTTCCAGGATTAAATACATCGCACCATTGAACTCCATAACATATTTTTCTTTCGTCGAAATCGATTTATCCATTAAAGAGAAAATTCGATTTATCGATTTTCAATTTTATCCTTATAACTCCCATAAAAAATTTTTTTCAGATAGGATAACTCCAGTATATATGCCGCACCTATCAAAAATTTAATTTATTACGTATTATTTATTATATTTAAAATAAACGAATTATATTAGTAAAAACTTTGTACTCTCTACTATGAAAAAAATATTGGAAATCCGAAATATTTATTTTTCATATTAAAAAATAAACTTTTGAAACCTTTGCATTTTTGCCGTATATCCCATAGGAGTGAGGTATATGGCTGCTATTCATATACTTCATATGGGGAGAAGGGGTATGTACGATTCATGAAAAATTTACAAATAATGCATATAAATATGTGAAATGACACATATAATACGAAATAACTTATAAAATGTGTTTATAAAGTTTTATTAAGGAAAAATGGTAAATATGTATAAATATGTATATGAAATAATAATTACAATCTTCCTACATATATTACAAGTGTTATGAGGTACATATTTCATATAATGCGTTTATTGCATTTAGTGCACTGAATTCAATTTGCGCACTTTGTATGCTTTGGGCATAAATCTCGCTCACTAAAAATGTCATATATCCCAAATAGATGAGATATATAAGACAACAAACTAAACAAAGAATACGAAAGCAAAGCTTGTATTTTGCTATATAACATGCTTTACTACACACGTATATATCACTAAATAATCACTAATTGTAAGTCTTTTACATGCTCTACAGTAATCATTTTATATTATAATTTATGATGACGTTACTTATTACACAAATCGATTCAACTCACAATAATTTCGTTAATATTAAAAATCTGAAATCATAACACAATATTAATATAAAAGCATGTAACAGAGTAGTTGTAGGAAAATTACTCTCACTCCTTCTATTTTTTTCTGACTTCTGCGGCGTAATCCCAACGCGGTGTATTTGCCGGAGTTACCCTATATAATATTTTGCGAAATTCATTCTTGCATCGCTGCTAACTTATTGTGAAAACCAAATAAATGCAGGGGCAGCATACACATACTTATCCTGCTAGGCCCTTTGGCCCTTCTTAAAATATAATATAAATATCGGTTTTAGATCTCATTTTATATAAATATCTTACAGTAATTATATGTATCCTTTTCCATTTTTCTCAGCTAATTGGCATCATCTTTGCATTGTGTCTGGCGAATTCCATAAAGAACACCGAACGCAGAGGCTACAGTGTGTAAAAGTGCAACTTTGTGAAGGACGTCGTTTTGGAAGGCTTTCGATACACAACAATCTTACCTTCATTTTACTACTGTCAACGTATTCGCCTAAGATGTGATAAAACACTTGTGCTTTACAGCAGGATAAAATACATTTCTTTTTTTTTTTTCTAAACAGATTAGAGTATCTCTTTATGTTTTCTTTTCCTGTTTCTTTATAGTCATAATTATAATAAAACGGTAATATTTTTTCGATTAAATGACATATTTTTGTTTTTTGAATGTAAGAATTAATGCGTAGAGTTTGGCATGATATCTGGCAACGAGTTTTACTATAATTATTGTCGGATCATAGATTATTTTTTTTTCCTTTGTAAAAATAACTTTTTTATACAATTATATACATACATATATATATTTTGATACGGTACAATTTTGACTTATGTCTCTGTCCTAAAAAGATCCAAAAATATAGAAAATCAATATAATTCACTTTGTTTAATATGAATATGCAAGATTGTTTCGTGCGATAATCCACGAATAAAGTTATTGAAGTACCTTTACGAAGATAAAAAGTAGACGAGTTATAGTATTTTACAAATATTTACGAAAATATTTTTTCATATACTAAACTACACAATCGTACCTGCGGAAATGTTATGCCGTAATTAAAAACACAGAATTCTCGTATGTGTCTTTATATAAAAATCCACTTTGTATAACACACAGATTCTATGTAAAAATATATGTACACACACACACACACACACACACACACACACACACACACACACCCACACACACACACACACACACACATATTTTGCCTTATAATAAAAAATAATACTTTATATATATAAAAGAAATGCCATGGTCGCGTGACAAACGAACTGAAACGCATTTGTGCAACACGTATTTCTCTTTAGGTATGATATAATGATAAAGCACATGAAATATTTATAGGCACGTTTGAAAGAGTACGTAAACAATTAATAATTTAAAGTTGCGATTTTACTCGTTGTTTAATGCGTGAAATTACTATTATTGCTACTGCTGTTGCTGTTACTATTGCTGTGAGACGAAATTATATATGTCCAGTTTTTTGTATTCGCAAAATAAACATAGATAAATGAAAACCTTACCTGATTTCCCTGTTTTGGTAAATATCGACAATAAGGGATCCAGCTCGACATGTTGTCGAGGATGATTCTGAATGATCTTCAGGTTTTAGTTAGTGTTCGTCCTTCGTTTAAAAATTAACAAAAAACGGTTCTTTATTATATAACACGAGAATTTTTTGCTTTAAAATAAATATGGTAATTATGCACTTTAAGGGACATTGCATCAATAATGATATATTGTCAAGTTTGTGACCCTAAGTGATCCCCTGCTTTAAAAACAAATAAATTTCTGTTTTAAAATAGATTTTCTACTTTAAAAACAAAAATTCTCTGCTTTAAAACAGATCTCCTACTTTAAAAACAAAAAATCTCTACTTTAATAGATTTCCTACTTTAAAAAAAATCTCTGCTTTAAAAAATCTCTGCTTTATAGATTTTTATTTTTAAAGTAGGAAATTTATTTTAAAGAGATTTTTTTGTTTTTAAAGCAAATAATTCTCGTGTTATAGTAGAATCGTTTTTTGTTAATAACTTTTAAACGAAGAACGAATACCAACTAAAACCTGAAGATCATTCAGGGTCATGACCTTAACAACATATGTTATGGTCATTCGAGCTGGATCTCCTATTGTCGATATTTATCCCTGTTTTTTTATATTCTAAGAAATATAAATTTTAAAATAGTTCTTCGGCTTATATTATTCCAGATGATGCGGGCGGAGCCTTGTTCAGAGTAAAGTGAGTATGTGCAGTGTTTTCTTTACGTTGTTTCTAGAAGTATCGGGTAAACACTTGGCGCTGCTGAATCATAGTATAATACTAAAAACATGAATGTAATATTTACAATAAAAAAATAAAAAATATTACCGTGAGAGTAAAAGTATTCAACGTGTGCATATAACAGTAACGTGTGTATAACGTATGCAATTGGGTTATACAGTCGTATAAGTTACAAAAAATTTTTTAATTGATTTTATAGTTTTTCTTATTTGATCTAGCAACGTTAAGTGTTTACTTTTTTGTGATACATTTGGACAAGATAACGCAATTTTGTGATAACATTTTGAATAATGTTTTGGAAAAGAATTAAATTACTACTTTGATTGGAAGAGAAAATGTCTTTGAATAAATTGCGATATAAAAATTTCTTATTGCGATATAAAATAAAAAAAATTAAAGCTATTTGTATCGGAGTAGGAAGATCCTTCAATAGAATACAAAGGTATATACTTAGGTTTCATTATACAAAAGTTTAAGATAGTATCACTTAGATTATATTCTTTATTTAATTTGATATGATTGGTATGGGTTTTAACTTGGCGCCAGTTATAGATATTAAATCTTTTACAATATACGAATGATACATATTATTAGAATTAAGTAAATAACGATACCATTTAGGTTTTACTTTGTTTTGATTTTACTAATAGAATTTAACTTGGTTAGTTAAGACTGTATCATTCAGATTTTAACTTTTAATTTGGTACAATAATTTTTTTCAAGACATAATAATTTTTGATGGAGTATTAAAACTGACATTACTTGAGTTGGAATAGAGGATCTTCAATAGAAATATTTTTGAAGAAGAATTAAAAGCTCTACAAGCTGCGGTCCATTTGGCGCTACAAAGCATTTCTAGCATCGATTAGCTGTCTTTAACGCTCTGGAACGCTTCCAGTAGTTCTCATTACGTCATTCATATGTCATCACTTTTGCTCCTACTTCCGCTCCAGCTGTCTCACCTCAGGAGATGGGTTAGTGGGAGCATTCTAAGCATTTGGAAAAATATAAGCGTGAAAAATAAAGATAAAAAATTTCTTCATCATCTTCATATATATGGGTTGATATATCGCTAATGTATTTAAAATATTTATTAAAATTGGAACTGAATTTAATTCCATCACAATGAAATTTTCTTTATGGTTACTCCCATCGATTAATTAGATCAAAATATAAGAAATATATATTTTTCTTATTTACACTTATTTACACCAATCCGCGTTTTATTTATCGTGAGTAAAACCTTATTCTATACAAGAATCGGATTTTTATTTTCCCTTGTATAGGTTAAGATTGGCATCGGTCTCAAGCAACGAAAATTAAAATTCACATGGCACTGTCTTGTCTTTTGTGGCCTTGGTCCTCGTTGACGAGATAAACTTGGTCAGTCGCTTCCTAGACGCCTTCAATCTTCCACAGGAATCAAACCGTAGAGACGGAAAGAACTAGAATCAAAAAGAGCGTCAATCTTCCCGCCTCCCCCCCATCAGTAAAAACCCCCATGCATCATTCAGAGCGAATCGAACCAAACCGTGCCACTCCCGGTCAAGCCACACTCAGACGCCAAGGAGGCAGGAGGGAGAAGGAAAAAGAGCAGAAAGGGGAGCTCAGATCAGTAGTTGCAGAGGTTTGAAAAAAGAGAGATTTGCAAATTCTAATCTGAGGGTCTATAAGCATAGAGAAAATATTCATTACATTAACGAAACATTAGACGAAGAAAAATTTTCTTGATAAATTTACTAAGGGGGACGAATCTGTCGCGAGATAAGGGACAATAAAAAATTACATGTTGGCATCCTGTCTAGAGTCACCGCACATACAAGCTGGAGAATTCACCATGTTTTTCCTATGCAAGCTGAAGTTGTAATGATTAGCGAAGTCTGTTAGTCAAGACAATCTCCTGGTTGAGACTTTTTCTGGTACCACGTCATATTAGAGGAGTTAGCGTAAAGCGAGGCGTATGTTGTCCTGTAGTTTTTGAAGCGTCTTCGAAATATTTATTGAGACGAGAAATTGACATTTTGTTGGCTCTCAGGATCAGGTCAAAATAGGGAGTTTAAAGTTGTCCCTTCCTCCTTTTAAGGTGGCCTCCTTAGCTGCCTTATCCGCTATTTCATTGCCGGAATACCACGATGAGTTGGGATTCAGACAAGAGTGACGTTGTTGTCTCTGCTATAAGAGACAGCGAGGAGATCCAGTATATGATATAATTAGAATTAATAAGTCTATTGGAGCCAATAGATTCCAGGACGCTCTTAGAATCAGAAAAAAATCACTGCCTTGGAGTAACCAGTATTCTGAATTAAAATAAGCGATTGGAGGATCGCCGAAGTCTCCATTGTAAACACGGTAGTCTCTAGGTCAATCTGTATCGGAAACTGACTCTGAGCTTCGGAGAATAAGTTGCAGCACTTGCGTATCGTTGTTGTCTCTGCTCTTCCATTTTGGAGCCGTTTGTGTAGAAGTAATGGCTGAGTCTGGGAGATCAATAGAGTTGTCTAAGAATTCCTATTTAACAACACAGTTAGCTTTCTCCTAAAATAATTTGCTATAATCCGGTCGGAGAGTAAAATCGGAGTAGAAAGTTTCGAATGGAGGGTAAAAGGTGGATTGAAAAGTATTATTAAAAGCATGTTTATTAAGATAAGATAGTATTTGAAGGGTAACAATATTGAGAGAACTCTTGATGTCTCCTTGGACGACAAAACCATCTTTTCCATGGAGCTGAAGCTGCGGATGAACGGGTTATTATTCTTAGACATAGATTTCAACACGTATCTTTCGAACATAACAGCAAAGCGAAGCTTAAGTGAGAGTTCCTTGGCTTCAAATAGAATGACAGGTGTAGATTATCTGTAACCTAGGATGATTCTAATCACTTTGTATTGGAATCTTTCTAGCTATAGGAAAAGCGATTTCTTATTCTGAAGAACAAAAATCTGGTAGCCATAGTTATGGATCCTCTAAAAACAGCTCTATAGATGATGAGTAAGAGCTGGAGATGAGAATCCTATCAAACCGCTGCCAAAAATAGGACGTTAATCAGTGATTTTTCTTTTTTGATGATCTTGAAGTGATCTTCTCCTTTGAGCCTGCAGTCCAAAATAATGCCCAGAAATCTTACGTTAAAGACTCTCTCCACTAAATGATTGTTGGTAAAGATCTTGAAGGTAGAAGTCTTCTTTAACAGAATGCTTTCTGTTGGAAAATAAGATCCAATTGAATCCAATTTTGGTTGGTGAGAACTCCAGACCTTTGTTCGAAAGGTACAAATAAATCATGTTAAGTGAAGATTGGAGGTTAGCAACAACTTCTCCGATTTGTCTCGAGGAAGAATAGACCACAATGTCAATTCGCATATTGCAAAAAGTTAGTTCCAGGATGTAGTTGAAGATCCATCTCGAGAACACTGATGTTGAAAAGTAGCGGGCTGAGCATCGAACCTTGAGGAATTCTCTTTTGTACAGAGTAAGCCTCGCTGAGATGACCCTCTTCAACAAAGTGTACACTTCTATGAGTGATAATGTTTTCTATGAATTTGCGAAGTCTTGCGGGAACTCCAATTTTCTCAGAGAGGACCACTTCAGGGAGTACATCAAAAACACCAGTTATGTCCAAGAAAGCTGCCGCGACAACGTCATTCGCTAGAAAATTTGTATGGATGTTGTTTGTGAGAGTAATCAAACTGTCTGTACATGATCTGTTAGATCTAAAGTCCATTTGTTCTTGTGGTAAGATCGCCTGCGATTCCACTAGCCATTGCAACCTTAAATACACAATCTTCTCAAAGATTTTGAGGGTACATGATAGAAGTGAGGAGGGGCGGAAACCAGAATTATTCGCCTTCAGAAGATGGTGAGCAAGATCTTTCAGGAAGATGGTATAGGTCTCTCCTCTAAAAAGCCGTTGAATAAATTCAGTAAAAATTCTTTGTATTTAATCGGTAGAGCAAAAAGTATAATATAGTATAATATAGCTGATTTGATCCGGAAAGGAATTTTTTCTAGATTATGATAAAGTGGGGTTTAACTCATTGGAAAAGCGAATTCAGATTTTTGAAAACTGTTCCCTGATGGTGAATGTCTTCTGCAATCATTGATGAGCTTTTATCAGTATTCATAGGACAGAAAGGAGGACAGATTTTACCCTTGGTCTTTTTTAGAAGGTTGTTTTTCCTGTCATCTAAAATCACATTGGAAAGCTCTGATAGATTAGTCTTTTGAAAGCTTTAACTAAACGCCATATGTCACTGATAGGAGTCTCTCAATCAAATGATTCCATGAATTTCTTTCATTGCCTCTTCTTAATCTTATATAAAGTCCTAGTGCATGACTCTTGCTTTCTTGAATGAAAGGAAATTCTCGCTAGATGGGCAATGCTGATAGATTTTTGTGGCATTTCTGCGACTTAGAATGACCTTGAAACATTCTTCCGTTCACCAAGGAGGACTCTTCCTGTCAATGGAAGCCGGGATTGACCTGTGAAGTCGTTGCTTTTTGGAAAAGAGCAATCTCGTAAAGTTTCGTAAATGATCTGCAAAATATTCATATGCCTCAGTAGAATCAATAGAGATCTTGCTGAAAAATTCTTCGGAGATAGATAGTAAATAATGGTATAATTTGTTAGCTTTGTTAGTATCAAGGATTAATTTGTATAGAAAAACATATCGTAGACAAGAGAAACCGCCAATGACTATGTTGGGAAAATCACTGTCAAAAGTGTCCGATTCAGTAGTGATTTCACATAGTGGTGCCAAATTGGCAGAAGTAATAGTGATGTCAATTATAGATTTATTTGTCCTCGAAGGAGTGAGGAGTGTAGGATTACCATTGTTTATAATGCCATTGTTTATAAGGATTACATTTACATCTGTTATGCTTAGAAGCACCCTGCCGGGACGATCGGATTTGAAACATCTCCAAGAAGTGTGATGCGCATTAAAATCTGTTATGAGCGTATTCTTGTACGTGTTAAGAATTTGTGAAAATTTGTCGAACCATTCTTGAGGTATGTTGATTCGGATGATAGTAAATGTCAATAAACGATTAGTTGCTCATCATTGAGATTGATTGTTATACCTTGTACTTCTACTGAAGAATGATGTAGATCCGAAAGGTCCAAATAACTGAATATGATGTTATTCCTTAACAGGATACAGATTCCTCTTTGGCCAGAGCTCTCTGAGTCCTTTCTAATAACTTTAAAAAGCGAAAGTCGAAAAGGCATGATTGGATAAAGCAGGATATTTTCCAAGCAGAAGACGTCAAACTGTCGGCTGATATGTTGTAAATGGGGGGGGGGGGGGGGGGAGGTTTGCCACGGAGCCCGCAGCATTCCCGTTGGGGGTTTTAAATATTGGGGTGCCCACTTTCTTT
>Ga0157364_1005251_pt1 | contig 13151 bp, 5 predicted proteins | sample AttsexASBM2_FD_111476 | JGI IMG/M metagenome (GOLD analysis project Ga0157364, IMG submission 111476) | Fungus gardens microbial communities from leaf cutter ant in Ribeirão Preto, State of São Paulo, Brazil - Atta sexdens ASBM2 | ecosystem: Host-associated > Fungi > Mycelium > Unclassified ... | reverse complement strand
TTGCCCCGAGCGGAGGTTTCAGTGTTGAGACACTGACAGGAGCAACTCCATCATGGAAGACTGAGTTGAATAGGAGTATCTCCGCCGTGGAAGACGGAATATCCAGAAGGTTGCAGCACCGTCATAAGATGTGTTGCGAGAAAGGTGGCTGCCGTAGAAGGCGGGCTTGTAGGGTTCAGAGGTGGCATCACCGCGGGGATGTAGTTTTCCGGACAGGTGGACTTGCATATGACAACTGTACATGTGCACACCATGTGTACACCATGAGGAACCCATGTCTCTTGACGTCACTCTTAACCCTAACTCCTATCTAGACTCTTCCTGATCCTTTTAGACCCTAAGTCCTTCTAGACTGCTCTAGACTACTCTATCCTATATCACATGACTTCCAGGTCACGTGCTCTCCATCCGTTGTAGACTAATAATATTATCTTATCTATGTCTGGCTAACCCTAACCCTAGCCAAAGTCTGTCTGCACTCTCGTCTTATAACAGAAATGAAGTGTTGTGGTGACTACTAGTCTAAGAATGACCAATAGACCACTAAGTAAACTTAAGAGTAAAGTATTTTGTGGAGATCACAAAAGAACTTGACAAGGAGTTTCTAATGAATTGCTATCCTATTTATACAATATATAAACGATCTATGCTAAATGATAAATAACCTATCCTAATGTCTATGTATTTGCTATGAGGTGAACATGCCATTTGTTATAACTTAAAGACCTTAGAGTTAGTCAATAAGAAGAATCTTGTATTGGATTAACATAGTAAAACTCAATAGAGAACTCTATACAGGATTGTCTATCTTATATACCTAAGACTGCTAGTCTATACTCTACTACTTTAGCCTACTCTAAATGACCATGTATATAACATGCTATATAATGTTATTCTTTCAGAATCTTCTACTATCTTCTATTGTGACATGTGACAGTATGTGACACTGAGTCATGCCAAATCCTAATCCTGGCTTTTCAAAATAAAAATAAACAGAAAATAAAATAAAAGTGAGAGAGAAATTAAAAATAAATAGAGTTTACTATTTTCAATTCTGACACTATTGACATGTACCTTAATATCATACTTCCAGCCCCTTCTCTAAGAATCTAGGCTTATGACATAATGTCATGTAACTGCAGTCACATGTCTCTTCATTTTCCAAAAAACAAAAACAAAAACAAAAACAAAATAAAAGAAATATTAAATCAAGAAAAATAGATAAAAAGAAAAGAAAAATATTAGTGTTTAAGCATACCATAACATGGAGTGTTATCTGCACTCTTCTAGTGCAGATGTCAGAGGGTATGTGACACAATCACAAGCCAGTAACAACTCAAGGCAATACCTCAAATAGTAACTTAAAAATATCTCAAGTAGGGATTACAAGAGAAACTTGACAAGAAGTTCTTGCTTTATTCCTTGTTAGATGCAGTTTATACTGTTATAACTCAAAACCTTTAGAGTTGGATTTATGAGGTAACCTTGTATTGGATAACACAAGAGAACTCAATAGAGAACTTTGTACAGGATTGTCTACCTTATATACAAATACCTAATGGTCTGTGCGAGCTATTTCTAGCCTACCCTAAATAATCATGTGTATTACACGTTATATGACATCATTCTTTCAGAACCTTCTACATCCTTCTATATGTTATGTGACTTGTGACCATGTCATCTGATGTAACCTGTTGTGTGACAGCATGATCTTGTTACTTTAACCCTAATCCTGGTTCTAAAAATGGAATAAAATAAAATAAATCAAAAAGAAAATAGAAATGAGAAAAAAAATAAGAAAAGTTGAAGTCCACTTCTTTCATTCTTAACATATACCTTGTTATCTAAGATTTGGTGTGGCATCTTAAAAGTCTAGATAAGTGAGTTATATATTATCTAAGAATGTAGAAGACAGGTAGAAATGATCTTTGGCTTTAGCTTGTATGTTATATCTCTACTAGTTGCACTGGCTATATATTTTGGAATAGAACTTAGGAACTTGATAGATGGAAAACCATTAGAAGATAGCAAGGTGTGTTATTACCAATACTGGAGATAGGTGCTAGTTTTAGTCAATTTTCAGGATAGCTACTATAGTGTAAAGCTTATGATATCTTGATCACATGCTTCTATGATATTATATTATATGACTCCTTATGTAACTATGATCACATGACTCTTTAAAAGAAAAGAAAAGAAAAAGTAAACAAAATTAAAAGGAAAATAAAGAGAGTTCAGAGTGTACTATAACAAATGTCAATGGTAACATACTTTCTTCTGTCACCTAAACTCTTATTCTAATATCTCTAAATATTTTCTGAAATTGTGACCAAGTAGCATACAGTGGTACAATATATATAGTTGTTTAGAAGTCTATACTCTTGTTATATTCCATACTCCATCCATATTTATTCTGATCCACAAATAACCCCTACTTTCTTATCTATACTTTCTAACCTCTTCCAATATAGATCACACACCTCTATTCTACCTCAGATGTTCTTGCTGGCCTTTGTTAGCTCCATAGACCTCCTCTCTCTAATATCTGAGGATTACTAGAAAGCAAGATAACTTACTTAACATTCTCCATTCCAGATAGCTATCCTAGGCAGCATACCTAGTATATAATCTGGTAGCTTACACTGTAGTAGCTATCCTGAAAATTGACTAAAACTAGCACCTGTTTCTAGTATTGGTAATAACATACCTTGTTACCTTCTGGTGGTTTTCCATCTATCAAGTTCCTAAGTTCTATTCCAAAATATATAGCCAGTGCAATTAGTAGAGATATAACATACAAGCTAAAGCCAAAAATCATTTCTATCTGTCTTCTGCATTCTTAGATAATATATAACTCACTTATCTAGACTTTTAAGATGCCACACCAGATCTTAGATAATAAGGTATAAACTGCATCTAACAATGTTGAAGAACCTGCCTTTGTCTAAAGTTCAAGTATCCAAACTCTACCAAACCTCATGATGTTCTTGTTCTCTAATAGTCAACACTACTTTACTCCTGCTGAACTTTGTAGTCTTTCTCAGACTAACACTGCCACTCTTTATGATAAAACTTTGTGTTGTATTTCTTAATGTCCTAATACTGTTCTGCTCTGGTTATTACTTTTATGTTTATATTAACATTGTTCTACTAGATTAGAATGTATTCTAGGGATATTTAGAACAGTTGTTGCCTCTAGAAGTCCTCATTTTGTTCTCTTTGTCACATACCAAGTCCACCTCTTCAGAAGATATATCCCCATGGTGATACTGCCCCTTAACATTCATGATACAAGCCCATCTTCCATGATGGCTATCCTTTTTGCAACATGTCTCTGCAATGATGATGCAAAAATCTGCTATATATACAGTCTTTTATAACAGGAATACTTCTATCAAACTCAGTCTTCCATAGCAGAGTTCTCCTACCTTACTCCTGTTAGTGTCTCACCACTGAAACCTCTGCTTAGAGCAATAGAAGCTATACCACTAAAACCAATAGAAGCTATACCACTAAAACCTTGAGCATCTCCTATATTTCCTACTTGTATATAAGACTAGTAGTTATATTGTAATTTGCTAGTCTGATAATTGATGAAGATAATTCCTATTGAACTCAATATCTGGTATTTAACAGCAACACACCAATTAGCACTCACTCTCATCTCAGACTTCATTCAATCATCTGAAGTTGTGACCACATAGCAGACAAATAGCACAGTACATAAGCTGAAGTCAAGGTTATTCCACAAGTTTGCATTACTAAGCATAGAGTTCATATACTCCATATATCACTGAGCCAACCCTGCAGACTTTTGCCTCCTAGTGTAAACCATACCTGGTAGTATTATCAAACTCTCAAGTCTGCTATTGCTTCTGAGCAGTTCTATCTGTTAAATCCTCTGTTGCAGTTCTATCTGCAAAAAACAACTCTTTGCACTTTAAGTCCAATGGCTTTCTCCTGCTGTAATCTTTCAACTCATTCAGGGTCAACTCCAATCCCACTGCTTGGAACACCTTTCAACACAATCTCTGTCAGAGCTGAAAGCAATAGACTTTACTTATTTTTATTTTCTCTCTTATTTCTATTTCCTTCTATTTTCTTTTTCTACTATTTTCTATTTTGGAACTTTGGGTTAGGGTTAAACATGATATTGCAGTTATGCTGTCACTCATCAGTCACAGTCACACAATCACATGTCACAATAGAAGAACATAGAAGGTTCTGGAAGAATGATGTTATATAGCATGTTTAACATATGTTAGTCTTAAGGAAAATATATGGTTATTTAGAGTAGGCTAAAGTAGTAGGGCACAGACTATGGGCTTTTAGTATATAAGGTAGATAATCCTGTACTGAGTTCTCTATTGAGTTCTCTTATGTTAAACCTAATACAAGGTTTCTTTCTTTAATTAACTCTAAGGTTATTGAATCATAACAATCTTATGTTTTAGTAATTACCTCTCTAGAGCATATCTGCCAAACAACATTCTAGATGCATTCATTAAAGAGGCCAATCATTTTCAAGGTTTCCAACTTGTACTATTCAATCTGCCTGGACAGTTTTACCTGTTTTTGGGCCAAGTATCATTACTGTAAACAATGATCCTAATTGGGAGGATGCTTTTGCTACTAATCTGACTTCTAATAGATGTTATAAACTAAAGCCCTTAGGATTGGACAGTAGAACAACTTTTGTATTGAGTAATACAAGAGAACTCAATAGAGATCCCTTTTACAAACTAATCTACCTTATATACTACTAACCATGGTCCGTGCTCACTACTGTGCACCCTACCCTAAATGACCATGTGTAGAACATGAGGTCAACATGTGTTATCCATGTTACATGACGTTATTTGTTCTAGAACCTTCTACTCCATTCTTCCAAGTCTTATGATCAATGTTGTGACCACACCATCAGATTGTGACTGATGTGACAGTGTGACCAATCACTTCCAACCCTAACCCTAGTTGTTCTAAAAATAGAAAATAGAAAAATAAAAGGAAAATAAAAATAAAAAAAGAAAAGAAAAATTAAACTGAAAACTGAAGTCCACTTTCAACGATCTTGACAATAGACTTAATTCTGCTACTCACTCATGGTCAAAACTCTATCACAGTGATAATACTAATGAATAGTTGGCTAATGTACTTGGTCAACTTGCAAATATACTTACAGCTAATCAAACTCCTGATCCTAATGCTAATTCAAGAGGAATTAAAGCCTACATTCCCAACACCTTCAGTAGCACTAAGCCTGACAAGCTTAACAATTTCTTATTTCAATATTGTTTTTACTTTTATATTAATCCCATGCAATTTAACACAGATATTGCAAAAATCAATTTTACAATGATCTATCTCACTGGAGTTATCTAGGACTAGTTTGAGTTGGACCTCAACCAGAAATACCAGGGCATTCTACAAGACTGGTATTATAACTCAAAGACCTTAGAGTGGGTCAATGAATAGAACTTTGTATTGGGTTAACACAAGAGAACTTGATAGAGAACTCTATACAAGATTGTTTACCTTATATACTAAAACTCCATGGTCTGTGCTAACTACTTCTAGCCTACCCCAAACAGCCATGTGTTTGTCTTAAGGTCAACATGTGTTAAATGTGTTGTATGACATCATCCTTTCAGAATCTTCTATACTCTTCTATGTGGTATATGATCATGTGACTGATGTGTGACACCTAGTCACATCATGTGACAGTTTGCAACAGTGTGACCATAACATCATATTAATCTTAACCCTAAGTCCCTAAAAATAAAATAAATTAAAAGAAAATGAAAAATGAGAAAAGAAAATATTTTAGAGTCTGTCATCTTGAATTCTAACAACTGGCTCTCTAACTAGAACCTTTTTGTTGATGAACTACATTAATACTTTGGTTTCTCAGATCCTATTAGTGAAGCAGCTATCATGCTGGACAACTTTTGTATAAAGCCTGGCAATAAGATCTCCACTTACAATGTGGATTTCATGTGATATGCCTCCCAATTAGGTTGGAAAAATAGTATTTTTTGTCACCACTATTACCAAAGTCTCTCCAATTGGATTCAGAACCTTATCTCTATCTAAAAACAAGAAAACCCACCTTGTTCTAGGGTATGTATGCTTTGGCAATGACTATTGATTATCACTCCTAGAAATGTGACTACAAATGCTATTATGCAAGACAGGCAAAAAAGAAGGCTTTTAAGTCTCACTTCTGGAAGTAAGGTAAAGCTTTCTTTGCTGGTAATACCATAGCCTTTCTGAACAAGGCAAATATATTTCTAGTGGCTTCATTTGCCAAATCATCATCTTCTAATATGTTATCCTCTACTCCTAAGAACAATCTAATTCTCCACAGGTAGATCTCTCCTCCAAGCTGGCCAACAATGGCAAGTTGACTAGTGATGAGTGTAAAAAGCACCTCAAAAGCAATCTGTACCTCTATTGTGGTGCAGAAGACCATAAGTTGGACTTTTGTCCTAAGAAGCAGATAACAGTCACTTTCAAAGGCCATGGTACTTTAGCAACTGCTTCTAAAAAACCCTTAGAAAAATAGAGAGTGACTTCCAGAACTCTACACAGACTGAGGGTCATGTTGAGCTTCCTTGTATAGCAATGAGTTTTATCTGACTCAATGTATCCACTCTTTCTAATCCTTACTCCCTTTTTGTTTCCCTTACTTTTCCTTTGATCCTTGGTTAGGATTATCTTAATAATATTCTGTTCCAAGCTCTAGTCGACTCTGGATCTACTCATTGCTTTGTAGACTTGAAATTTGTGGATACTCACCACTTGAAGACATCCACAACCTTTCTGGTTGCCTTCCATTTGTTTGATGGTTTATCAAATAACACTATCTCCAAAATTGCTAACCTGCTCATAATTTTCCTCACTAGTGATTGTATGAATTTGGACTTCTATGTCACTCTATTTGATTCTTCCTGTTCTTTGGTCCTTGGATACAATTAGCTTACCTAACACAATCCACTGATTGACTGGATAAATGGATTGATAAACTTTCATTTATCTTTGTGGGAAAATCTTGCTCCCTCTTGCATTGTAGCCGACACTCCATTGGCATCTCTGGCATCTTCTAACATCTCTCTACAATTATTAGATTTCATAGTTTCTATACTTATACTTGAGACTTCCATGTTTACTTCTAAGTGATCCAACATTATTATTATTGGTGCTGCAGCATTCTTGCATATATCAAAACTTCCAGGCTTTAGCAAGTTTGAACTTTGTCTTCATTCTTTGGGTATTGAGGCCAATTCCACAAAACTTGCAGAGGCTTCTGATTGTTTCAATGTCCCTTCTGAGTATTACAAATTTTCCAATGTTTTCAGCAAAACTAAGGTTAAAGTTCTTGCTCCTTATTATTCTTATAGCCTTTAAATCAATCTGGAAGAAGGTGCTCAATCTCCAGTTGGCTCTATATACTCTCTTTTAGCATCTGAACAAGAGACTTTAAGGGAATTCATTGAGGAAAACCTCAAGATAGGTTTTACTTGACTAACTTCATCTCTGCATAGTGCACTGGTCTTATTTGTCAAGAAGGAAGATGGTTCACTATGTTTTTGGATTGACTTCTGCAGTCTTAACTATATCTCCAAAAAAGATTGCTATCCACTTCTGTTTATCTCTGATCTATTGGACTTATCTTGCAAGGCTCAAGTGTATACAAAGATAGATCTTTATTATGCTTACCACTTGGTTTGTATTGCCAGTGGTGATGAATGGAAGACTGCTTTTAGAACATGTTATGGATTATTTGAGTGGTCTGTAATGCCCTTCAGTCTTACAAATGCTCCCATGGCCTTTCAGCAATTTATGAACGACCTCTTCTCTGACCTATTAAATGTCTGTACTGTGACCTATCTGGATGATATACTCATCTACTTGAATAACATATACAAACATCACTAGCATGTTAAAGAAATACTCCCTATAAGGCTGGCCTTTATGCAAAAGTAGAGAAATGTGAATTCCACTCTAAGTTAGTAAAGTATCTAGAATACATTCTTTCTTCTTTTGGCCTTACCATTTTTGATGACAAAGTAAAGATTATTCAAGACTGGCCAGAGCCCAAGAAAGTCAAGGATATTCAATCCTTCTTAGATTTTGCTAGCTTCTATTACTAGTTCATCTTCAACTACTTGGACATTGTTATTTCATTGACATACCTCACCCAGAAGAATATTCCCTAGAAGTTTAATTCTTCCTGCAGTGATGCTTTCAACTCTCTTAAGAAAGTATTCATTTCTACTCCTATTCTCACTCACTGGATTTCTGATACTCAACTCATTATGGAAATTGATGTTTTGGACTATGCTCTTATTGCAATCTTTTTTATTGTTAATAAAGAAAATGAAGTTCATCTAGTTGCCTTTCACTCCTACACTTTTACTGCAGTAGAGTTGAATTATGACATATATGACAAGGAACTACTTGTTATTTTTGAGGCTTTCAAAATTTGGTGACACTACCTAAAAGGTCTGGCCTATCCTATCGATGTTGTTACAGATCACAAAAACCTTGAATACTTTTTTACTACCAAGATGTTGACCCAGAGGCAAGTATAGTGGTCTAAGTACCTCCCTCAGTTTAACTTTGTTATCAGATTCTATTCTGGTCATCTTGGTACTAAACTAGATGCTCTCACTAGATGGTGGGACATCTATCATAAAGGAGGGAATACTGGCTATACTACAGTCAACCCCCACAACTTCAAACCAATCTTCACTCAAGAACAACTTGTGGCCTCCATACAAGCTACTGTTCTTCTCTTCTCTTCTCTTTGTGCAGCTATAGTTGTTGATCTGGACACTATATACTGAGACATAATTTTGACTTTTTCTAGTGATCTAATTGCTACAAAACACATTCATGCAGATGGCTAATAATCTATAGACCTCAACAGTCTTCTTTGTCTTGATAACAGAATCTACATACTGTTCACTGGTAATCTTCACATACATGTTCTCCAGTATAATCATGATCATATCCTTGTTGAACATTTCAGCCAAAACAAAACACTGGAACTAGTTTGCCATGGATAATTTTAGCCTAGCCTCCATGCTGATGTATAACAATTTTGCAAGTCCTGTGTTACTTGTATGTGTTGTGGCAACCACTAGACACTCAAGGTCCAATGATCTCACTAACAAGCAAACCTCAAAGGAGAAGTATAATGTGGAAATTCACAAGAGAACTCGACAAGGAGCCTCTTCTTAATTAGTGTCCTATTTATACAAAATGTTCATGGTCCATGCTACTAATATTTAACCCTGCCTTTATGTCCATGCTTCACTCTCATGTTTGCCTTATGTCTTACTCAAGGCTACTATGTGTACGCCATGTGCCCTGACGTCATCTTCTAGTTCTTTCTACCATGTTCTAGGCTTATGACATCACATCATGTGACTTGTAATGTGACTTCAATGTCATGTGCCTCTTCATCGTCCAAAAGAAAAGAAAAAGAAAAGAAAATTCTTATAAAGTCAGAAAATAAAAGAAAAAGAAAATAAAAATTACTCATATCCAAAGCGTCCCATGACAGTATGTGATCTAAGCCATAATATTACAAGCTCTACAGATATCTCAAACAACTCCCTATTTCCAAACAACTATGGAATTTCATTTCTATAGACTTTATTGAAAAACTTCCATTATCCTTCAAGTTTGACATTATCTTGGTCATAGTCAACTGGCTTACAAAGTAGGCAATCTTTATTCCTGCTCATGACACCATTACATCTGTGGACTTAGCATGTCTGTTTGTCCTTCATGTGTTCTCTAAACACAGTGTTCCTTTTCATGTCACCTCTAACAGAGATTTGGAGCTTGTGTTGAACTGCTTTCATTCTTTAGGCACTACTCTGGATATGCAGCTTCATTTTAATTCAGGTTACTACCCCGAAGGTGATGGACAAACTGAACATATGAACTAGACCCTTGAGTAATACCTCTATGTATATTGTAATTACCAGCAAGACAACTAGTCCAAACTCTTATCTCTTGTGGAGTTTGCTTACAACAGTGCTCCAAGTGCTACTACTGGTGTTTCACTATTCTTCACTAATAAAAGATATCATCTGAACATCACTATTTACCCTGAATGCAATATTGCTTTCTTCCAAGCCTGTAATTTTGCTGTAGACCTCAATGAATTACAAAGTACCCTCAAAGCTGAAATCTCTGTGGTCCAACAGTGTTATCAGAAATCTACTAATGTACAATGTTCCCCCACACCTGATTTCAAAGTAGATAACAAAGTCTTTGTCAAGGCTCAGTTTTTTAGAACCACTCAGCCTTCAAAGAAGCTCTCCAAAATATCTTGGACCCTACAAAATCATTTTCCAGCCTGGTATACTATCATTTACTTTCTATTTCCCAGAGTTTATATGTTCTGTTCATCTAGTTTTCTATATGTTTATACTTAAACATACCATGTCTAATTCTTTTCCCAAGAGAACACAACTGGCCCCCACACCAGTTATAATTGATGGGAAATCTGAGTATGAAATTTCTCAGATAGTAGACTCCAAAATTGATTGCCAATAGGCATGCAAGCTTCTATACAAGGTAATCTGACTAGGATAAGAAAACACTAAAGACAAATCTGAGTAGATCCCTGCATCTGAACTCACTCATACCATTGACTTGGTATCCAATTTCCATATTATATATTTCACTAAGCCTAGTCTACTTCTATTTGTTGGTTTCAACTCAACCTCAGCTTTCATGCACTTTTCATGAGGTTGTTTTTATTTTTCAAATTTTAATTTCACTTCTGTTTCCTAGTATCCTATAATTTTCTTACTCACAGTCATAGACAAAAAAGTACAAATTTATATTAACAAAAGAACACAAACAAAATTCTAACAGGAGGTAGTTGATGGAGTTCCTTCTTTTACCTCTTTCTGACTTTCCTTGGACCTCTTTTTAGACTCCTCCTTATCATCTCTGTTTTCTTTCTCACTTTCCTTATTGCTATCCTATAGATCCTCCTTTAAACACTATCTCTGATCAACTATAGCTCCAATTCTTGCCAATTGGGCCATATTTCTCTTTTGGCCCTCTACCAAGTTCTGTAAATACTTTCCAATGCTCTGGTACTCTGTAACAAGGTCCTGAAGTGCTTTCTTAATAGTACTTAATACCTCGCTGTAGATAGAAACTATTATTGAAGTGATAGTGTTGATGTAGGGAATATACCACTGCTTGACAGTGATGTATCTGATGTATGTGAGAGAGTAACTAGAGAAAAAAGATTATTAGAGAATAAAAGAAACAAAAGAGATTTCTGTACTCACCTTGAGTTGTGCACCAGGTAGTCTTGTCTAGCATGGACACATCTCTTATAGGGGTTATCTCCTCCTATCTTAACTACAGCATTCTTATAGTACTTTTTTAGTTGCTTTCCTTTTATTTTCTTAGAGGGCTGTTACCTTGCCTCATTTTCTGAGAAGATATTGGTAATCTCTTTTTGTTTAGCTCCTACAACCTGAGAAGTCTCAGTAATTTCCAAAAGAGTGGTATGTCAAAGATGAAAACAGTAGACTTAATTTATTTTCCTTTTCTTTTCTATTTTCATTTTCCTTTTGATTCTCTTTTCTATCTTCTATTTTTAGAACTAGGGTTAGGGATAGAATGACAAGATCATGCTGTCACACATCAGTTACATCAGATAATATGGCCACAAATCACATGATGTATGGAAGGACATAGAAGGTTCTAGAAAAGTAATGTCATACAACATATGCAATACATGTTGATCTTAAGGCTAACACATGGCTGTTTAAGGTAGGGTAGAAGTAGTTAGCACAGACCATGTAGATTTAGTATATAAGGTAAACTATTTTGTACAGAATTCTCTATTGAGTTCTCTTATGTTAACCCCATTTACTCTTTTGACCAACTCTAAGGTCTTAAGTTTGTAACATGGTATTTTTTGCCAAAACTTTATTCTGGAGCCTCTTCAGATACTCTAACCATTTCTTCTTCTTCTTCTTTATAAGTCTCTATTTCTTGGCCTCCTCCCATACCTTGGCCTCAGCAACTTTTCTTGCCTTCTGAGCAGCTTGCTTAATGTAGTAGGTCTCAGCTGTCTCTTCCAAGTAGGCCTAGAGCCTTTACTCCTCTTCATGTCTTCTCTGCATCTTGGCATTGGCTTGAGAAATGTTAGTTAATGGAGAGAAAGACGTGATGATATATAAAAAAGTCAAAACAATTTCTTCTTGTTTATGTATTGTTGACCTAGACACTATCACAAGTTCTTTGGATAAACTCAATAGAACTTTGAAGGCTTAATCCTAAGGAGAGAATACTGTTATATGCCAAGTCTGTTCTCTATGATAGCCATCCTTCTTGCAACATATTCCTATGGTAGTGATGCAACAATCTGGATATTTAGTCTTTCATGATAGGAATACTCCTATCTTGCTTCTGTCAGTGTCTCACTACTGAAACCTTCACTTAGGGTAATACACTGAAACTCTGAGTATCTCCTATACATCTGACTTGTATATAAGACTAGTAGTTACAGTCTATAGTATATAAGGTAGACTAACTTGTACTTGAAACTCTATCAAGTTTTTTTATGTTACTTAATATGAAAGTTGTCTTTTGTCTTTACTTAAGAACTTAACTATTAGGTAAGTTAGTCTACAAGCTACTACTTTCTCAAGTAGTTTGCCCATGTACTCAAGGAATATAATAAAATGATATGTGTTATAAGACGAGAGTGTGGACAGACTTTAGGTAGGGTTAGGGTTAGGACAGATATAGGATAGTAGTAATTATTAGTCTACAATAGATGGAGAGCACGTGACCTGGAAGTCATGTGACAGAGGCTAGAATGGTCTGGAAAGACTTAGGGTCTAGAAGGATCGGGAAGAGTTTAGAAGGAGTTAGGGTTAGGGATGACGTCAAGGGACTATGAGTTCCTCATAGTATACACATGGTGTGCACATGTACAGTGGAGATTAAGAGTATGACATCAGGGCACATGTAGAAAGCATGGTGGCCTTAAGGAAAACACATGTGGATGAGTAATAGGACATGAGGACGATGCATGGACATAAGGGCAGGTTAATATTGTTGTAGCATGGACCATATGTAATTTATATAAATAGAGG
>Ga0157364_1005249_pt1 | contig 13151 bp, 10 predicted proteins | sample AttsexASBM2_FD_111476 | JGI IMG/M metagenome (GOLD analysis project Ga0157364, IMG submission 111476) | Fungus gardens microbial communities from leaf cutter ant in Ribeirão Preto, State of São Paulo, Brazil - Atta sexdens ASBM2 | ecosystem: Host-associated > Fungi > Mycelium > Unclassified ... | reverse complement strand
CTCTCTCTCTCTCTCGCAATATTGCTTCTCTCAATGTTTTTAAGCAAATTTTATGATCACCTCTTAACGTAGATCAATTTTTGGTTGCTAATTATTTTTACATCTTTAAGATAATGTAATGGAAATATTTATTTCTTGCTAGTTCAATTATCGATACGCATACACTAACGCATACGTATATACGCATGGACGCGAACGTTTTTTTATATATTAAATTTTATATTTTATATTTTATTGGTTATTTTTTTTATTACAATTAAATTTTGTATACTTCTTAAATTTGCAATATTTTTGTGACTTGTCGTGTGCTTGAGAGGACCTGTGCGTGAAATAAATGTTGATTCTCTTTCTTTCTCTCTTCATATTTAAATAAAATATTCACAAAAATCTTTTTGTAGAAGAAAAGATGTTAAAATTGGAATAATAATATTGTACAACTGAGAGATTTTATTCCGAAGGCTACTCACTGTTTGAAAAGTTTCTGTGGCTGAGAACTCTTGTCACTATAGACTCTCAGTAAACACAAAAAAAGGATACACGCCAACGAGCGATGCGGGGGACAACATACAAAAGCTAGTGGCTTAGCAGGTGTTTCGAAAGTGTAATCGGCCGCGGAATCGATTCCCCGTTTATACTTTCCTAATCGAACTTGGCAAAAAAGCGCCACGGTAAATTGTAGGCGGCAATTAGGACGGCGATCAAAGGGGAAGCACTCTCGGCCACTGTGGTTTATATCTGAAACGATCGAATCAAATTTGTGTCGTGCTCCGTGAAGAAAAAAAGTATTGATTCTGATCGCGTCGAATTATCGTTTATTTGTAAACTACGAAGTTAAACTAGTTGCAAAATTATATACGTGTACAGATGATCAAAAAAAAAAAATAAGACAAAATAATTATTAATTAACATTCAGTTTTATGATTGACACTATCGCATATAATTGATACTTTTCAAATTTATCATACTACATTTATATATTTAAAAGTAAAACAAAACTGACGCGCAAATAAATGTTGATACTCTAAATGTAGAAAGTGTCATGTGATACATGTAACTCGCTCGCGATGAAAGCAAGAATATCGTGATGATCGATACGATGATCGATCTGCTCGCATCGAAATCCGTGCAAACGCGTTCTGCTTGACAGGACAAAATCACGGGGCGCCAGGTTGCTGACGTTTACGTAGAAGTATAACACCGGTTGAGAGAGTTTCTCCGTCACGGTCCGGCAATCGCAACCCCTAGTGCTTCACATTTTCTGCTTACGAAACTGTAAGCGGCGCTGTTCCTGAAGCGAAGCGCGACGTGAGACAGGTGTGACCAGGTGCCACGCTTTCAGGTGTTTCGTGTCGAAAGGGATGGCCTTTCAAAAGATGAGGTTATCGATTCCTTTATTTACGTATCCTCTTCACATTTTGTGGTTAATTATCGGTGCTCCGATCTCAACTTGATTCCAAGGATCGGTGACAAAACCAGATCCTTAATCCTGTATTGATACGCATTATCTACGACATGTTTGACGCTCGGCATATTCTGGAATAAAACTGGTTTTAGAATATTTCTTTAAGTATTTAGAATAAAATAAAAATTTTTGCTAAAGTGGATAAGAGGACACTTTATTGTATTATAACGGACTAGATCTTTATAATTCCGTTATGAAAAGCTTTACGGTATTTTGTTACATATGTTGGACAATTTCATAAATACTTTCAACTTTTATTTTTAATAAAATACATCAAGATATATTAATATATATATCAACAATTTACAGATTTATTCACAATTGAGCTAAATTTAAATAATTTTAGTTAGAACTCGTAGGATACATTTTAATACAATTGATTTTATTTATACTGTTAATCCGTGTTATACGGTGATTGTATCAACTTAGTGTGAGATACAAATTATCTATTACAAGATGCTGACTGAGATGTTCACATATTTTGCAAAATTATTTATCGACGTTTGATACCGGAAGATTAGCGTCGCACGCCGTGCGAAACTTATTTACGATGCTCCGACCATTATTAATAAGAGTCATGGCACCGTTACTCAGCTCGATTTCGCTCGATCGATTTTATGTAATCGTTCTCTCTCTTTCTCAACACACATACACACAGAGAGAGAGCGGGGGGGGGAGAGAGAGAGAGAGAGAGAGAGAGAGAGAGAGAGATCAAAAGAAGACACAGATCGTTTCAACTGTCAATTTCTCGGTAGAACGATAATGATCGGTTTTGCACTGTTGTTTATTAGTTTGTCGCGGTCATTGTCCGTTATTGGGCATTGCGATCTCTCGCTATGACGTGAATCTTCGCCATCGTGGGAGAGTCGTTCGATCTGAATCACCACGAAAGGGATCGCCGCGGGTAAGAGAATCGCGCTTCGCAGCATTTGCCATCGTCAACCTGGTGGATGAGCATGCTGTGTCACGGTCACTTGACCAGGAAAGCGTTTAACGCTCGGCGAAATCAATGAAAACATCCTTGGTAATACTTTGAAGTGATTGAGACATTCTAATAGATCGTTCAGCTTGATGAAAGAGAGAGACGTGGTGAGAGTCCATAAAGTCACCGCTTTAAACTTCGCTATTCCGTATTTACGGATAATGGCAATAGTTGCTCGGACTAACTTGTCAAATTCTCGTTAAACTTGGTGGGAAAGTTTTGTTTAAAAAATTCCACCGCAAGAAAGTTTGAAATATATGATGTGGAGTCTCACGCTTACGTTTCGCAATTGCATAAAACTGAACGTGCGCTAGGCAAGCGCTACATATGTAATACGATTATGATGCGATGCCCGGCATCGCGTAATAATTCGTGCGTTGTTGAAGTGACGTCGAAATAGCTTAGAAAAGAACGGCAATGCCCAGTACTGCTCATTGAATCTCGCATATATCACAGACCGCTCGACTCGCTTCCGCCTGAAACGAAAGTAGGATGATGGCGGTCTATTATTTATACATAAATGGAAGCCCGCCCGCGCTCTCTTCGCGTCCGCGCTATTTTCACTTCGTTACGGGAGTGAAATTCTTTTTGCACACGACGCGTGCGGAATCGGTAAAGAAATCACGATGCAGACTCGATAAATTCTGCGCGTACACGTATTTATAAATGCGAATGTATAAATGCATGCGTTGACCGAACATAATTTTACATAGAAACTCATAGATCTTTTTAATAAGTGCACGAAAGCATATGCGATTTAAAAATGAGTTTGCGTATTTTTCGACATCATAATGGCATTCGTGAATAAATTTCGGCATGGTAGTTCGTCGAAAATTGCTTCTGAAGAATTATAAAAATACATTATACTAATTTAAAAATAATTTAAAATAAAAAAAATTCTTTTTTAAAATTATTTTCAAGTAAACAAGGTATATCTTATAGATTTTTAGATGCTGAAAATACAATGTCGCAAGTAAGTTAAATTTTTAGATTTTTGAAATAATTGAAGTTTAAAAAAATGATTTTTTGCAATATTTGATATTTTTTTCAAAAAAGGATAATATTATCTTGAAATTATGATCGGAAGTCATGAATGTATTATCTGTATATAATGCGTGCAGGCTTACTATTTAGCCGTTTATAAAAAAATTTAAATAGAAACATAGCAAATTTTTCGCCTGGCTAAAAAGTAAGATATTAAAATAAAAAAAAATACATTTATATAATATATTCGTGACTTCTAATCGGAATTTCAAGATAACATTAACTTTTTTTTACAAAATATCCTATCTATTTTTTTACAATAAACTTTAGTTATCTTGGAAATATGACGTGCTGCAGTTTCTCATTTACGACATCACGTACCTTTAACATACAAAAATAAGAAACATCTAGTCCAGTTCAAAATAATTTTTTGTAAATTACAATATTATTTTCAAGTCATATAATATTATTTTCAGATTTGATATTATTCGCGTTTTATTAATATATAATTTTATCTGAAAAATAGATTTATTTACATATATACATATACAAAATACTGTGAGGATTATTTACGTTTGTTATTATACCGTAAATATTGTCAAGGTATATTTTATCAAAGTGACAACCAGTTAATTTAGTTCCATCCTAAATTAATTATTATTCTAGGATATTACATCGAGATATTGCAATGTAGCGATCTGGAGAAGCATTATGCAAATTTGGCTTTCTCAGATCGCGACGGAATATTCCTTGTGACAACAACATTATCACATGAATTATCTTGTTGCCTGTAGAATCGATACTTTAAAGGCGATACGAAAATTTCCTGAAAATTCGTGTCCTTCTGCTATCTGCTATCATATGTTATATGATATACATTGATCGCCCCACCTAATCACTTGCATCGTTCATAACCGACTAACGGCAATCTGCCGATCATTGATTGTATAATACACACCTGTCGCGTGTAAACGATGATCGATGAATCAAATTCCTAGCTTCGGTCACATTGCATGTCATCTCGTTTGCTCCAAATTTACATATCTTTTTATCATGTATTTTATGGAGAATCGAATAACTGTTATCTATTCGATCCGCTAGTCTTATCACTTTGATTGCAGCGAACAAATCACTTGAAAGCAGGATTTTAATGTTTCCTACCTGTTTACATTATCGTCCCTATTATGTCATAAACTCGATGTGATGAGATTATAAAACGTGACATTTAACTAATTGAAGGGTTTCTTATCAGTTTTTACTATAGTTTTGATTTTAACGTTACGTGCTTTTTCTCCGCGACATGAAAGTAATACGAGTATACTATACTTCTCTCTTCTTTTAATACATTCTGAATATATTCTTTTTATTCAATCTCGAATCTACTCCTTCGACAATTACATGTCGTCCACCTCCATCTCTTCATCATGATAGACAAGCTAGGTGGGGATAAAAGGAATGGTCGCCTTTCGGGCAGGGCCTCCGCTTGTAGTGTTTAAGAACTGAACGAGGGCGGGCAACCGACGAGGACCTCTTCAAAAGAAGGGCAGGGGAATATAAAAGGACAAAACGGAAACAAGGATGGGACATGTCGAACGACGAAGGACTGCTAAATGAGACTTACGGGATGGAGAGGGAAGAGAACCGGCGTACCGGGAGCTAAACAATGACGAACGCATCATGTCGTAGCAGGAACGATATACAATTGGGAGGAACGACATGGAAAGAGACAGAAGACTTGACGAGAGAGTGCCGAGAGAGGTCCGGAGGTGAGCTGAAACGAAAGAGAAGCCGGTACGTTTCCTCGGCAGGGAGCCCGGCCAATCGGAGCACGGTGGGCGCCGCGGGTAGGAGGAGACAGTTCCGCGCCGACAGGCGATGTAATCACCCGCGGCCGTGTCCGCTGCTGCTCTCTGGCCCCTCCGGGGGCCTCTTCTCTCTCCCTCCGTACTGTACCGCGCTGCGGCGAAGCCGCTCCTCGCCTCTTTCTCCGCGCCCATCGACATAACCGTCGGGCCCACTCTACTTCTGCTGCCGGCGGCAACGGGCAAAGAGTCACCGGCCGGATCCGTCGGGTCGCGAACTCCATGACCGAGAGAATGCTTATTGAATGCGTTCGGTCGCATTCGGACCATTCGTCAGCATGTGACAAACAAGCTTGTTGCGGCTGCTTCAGCTTCTACTTCTACGTTCATCGCGCCTCCGCCGGGTTGCTTTGCTGTGACGCGTGCCTCCAAGATCCATAAAGTAAGGGCGGGAACAGAATCTTGCATAATACATAAGAGACGCATAATGCATAAGACACTGAATCAATCAAAGTTCTTCATTTCTTTCCTTTTCATGAAATAAGAGACTCTGATTGGTTGATTATTTTATGCTTTTTGCGTTATGCAAAGCTGTCTTAACAACCTGTTCCCATAACGATAGAACATTTGCACTGTTTGTACTCTGTCCGATCTCTTTGAGAATTAAAGATTTTATTCATATATTTCAATTGATTATGGAGGATGACAGTGTTTATACAATCTCCTTGCAATCTAATCTCAGCGATATTATTGAAAATGTAAAAAATTATCAATGATAGCTTAAATAAATTTATCCAGAGATACGATCACGCAGATATTTTAAATTCATGAACGTGGTGGATAATACATATCTCAATATAAAATCACATCTAGGTTGATACCAGTAAAATAGTCGAGGATACGCACGTTTGGCAAGGAAGTGAACTGCAGACAATCTCTGACAACGATACGCCATGCTATTCATGTAAAAAAGCGAATATATCGCTTGAAGGTGATTTCATGAAGACGTAAAACATAAGATGTGCGTTTTATGTCGCCATCGTATGCCGTTCCTAGCACTCGCTGGAGTCCACTATAAATGCAGCCCCAGGCAAGATGGTCTCTTTCTTGAATGTTTGGGTGAAGCATTAAATTGAGAGACCGGTTGAGTATCCACTAAGAGCTTAACAACATCTTTATCCAACGATATTTTATGCAAGTTGGTAGCCCATACTATTCACGATGATGCTTGAGAGGATGCGTTGATAAATATTGTGACGGTGGAGTAAAGTATCGTAAAGTTATGAATACCGTTTAGTTCCTTCGTTTCTCCTGAACATCACGAAAGTGGAGTTAGAAACTTTATCTTTTTAACGCTTGACTTGATATTTACGTGCCATAATTATTAATATTATTAGAAAATAATGAAATAAAAAGTTACACATATATGTATATTGGAAGATAATAAAATAAAAAATTATATGTACACAATATGTGAGATTTTTACTTTATTATTTTCTAAGGTATTATCCAACAACAATATATTATTCAGATAGATAATGTGAGGATTTAAAATACTTTACGTGGGTGACTTCAGCTTCATTGATCTCCTACCAGGCGTTTCAAATTGGAAATCGAATAAGGTGCCAGCGAAGCCGATGATCAATATATAATACACGCTTGGACATGGTGTGTAATTTTATGTTATTTTCTCATTACATTCAGCGGCAGCATAAAAATAGGCTGGTGACTGCGTAATCCGCTGCTGAAACGGGTTGATTAAAGTATTTTGAGACGATAAATAGCATTTTGACGGTCGATAGAAATTCGTGAAAATTAATATTATACCGTTATGTTAGCGTATTCAAAATCACAGCATAAATAAGAACAGTAAGCTCACTCTATGTCGGCACTTTTGGTCTGAATGTTCACCATGCGAAGTTAACTAAGTTTGCTTCGCTCTTATTGATTAATTTTATAACTCCAATCACAATCCTTTATTTCAATAGAAAAAATTGATGGTGAACATTATAATCGTCATGCTGTTGATTATGTAATTCGATGTGCGAGAAGTAATTATTATTAGTACAATTTTTGGCAAAATGAGCCTACTGTTACTTATACTATGCTCCTCTGAACGAACTTAATTTAAAACATCACTTTTTAGATTCTATAATATACTCTCTCGTAATGAATAAAATTCTTGCTATTCACGTCGCAACATCACGTGTGCATAACATATTGGGACTCAACATACCAATAATAATGTCTTTCGTGGTGTATTCGCGCATGGTGTATAATAAATTTCTCGTTGAAGCAAGCGTGACGAATAAAAATAAAAAAATTACTCGTGGGGCAATAGGAAGCGGAACAGACAGAAAAGACATTACCTACCCTTACGTCCGGCAGTCGGAAGAAAGTTGCACCTGCTGTTGGCTGGTGAATTTGCCGACCTACGATTGCATCGCCGTTCGCTCAACCGTCCAGGAATTGTTTTTCCAAGCGATATGAATCTACGCGTATATATGCTTGATCGATGAGAATCCATTTTCGAAACACCTTTGACGAGCGAAAGTGGCACATCGTTATCGGCCATCACGCCACGCTATCGTTCTATCATCCGACAGCTCCTCCTGCGTTTCTAATGTCTGGAGAAGTATCTCGATGTTATTTACACGCAACGTCTCGCCTAATAATAAGATAACACGTAATGTTTAAATGAAAATAAACCCTTTCATCTTTCGTTGTATATTTCCATAGGAGATGTAACTTATATGGAAAGAATAATTTTTTATAGAGATTTTACAAGAAGCATCTATAAAAAAATTTAGCTAGATACAGAGCTGCAAATAATTTAGTTGGCTCATCAAAAATAATTATGATGGAAACTCAAGTATGGAAAGCAATGCTGGAAAAAGTTTTGACATTCAAGTAACCAGTTTGTAACATCCTACATAATTATTTTGGTAATCCAATAAAATTATTTTTAGATCAGTACGTAGCTAAATTTTTAGCTACATTTCAATAAAATCGTTATTTTCGTATACATGAACAAAAAGCGTAATGTTCTTTGCCTTTTCTCACTAAACTTATTGAACAGCGATATTGTTTATTTATTCGCCTGCGCCACTATAGCCTGTGGCGAACAAAAGAGTTAGCTTTCACTCCCGCCGTCGCGTAGAACACCAGCTTCTCTATTTTCTATTTCTCGAGCCGTGCTTCGCGCATCTCTTGTGCCGCCCAATGCCGCGGGCAAGCTGTCGATCGACATTCGAGGGGTACTCTGCCCACGTACGCTCCCTTTTTAATGCCAAAAGGAAGAAAACGGGCTCAGTGTTGCCGCCCTTATCTCTCCGTACCGCGTAATCGACAGATACGCAGAACGAATGCAATTTCTCATTAAATCGTGGGTGTACGGTCGCGGTCTTAAGGTCTTTATTTACGTTTATCTTCCGTTGCACATACTCTGAGTTGCGTTATCTTGCGAGATCAAAGTATACGTTGATGTAGCGGCTAATTCGCGCCAGCGGCTTCTCACCTCGACGGAAGGTTTCGCGGCCAGGTTCAGGTACCAATTCACGCGAGCTTCTCGCTTCGGGGTTGTACATCGTGCTATGAGATTTCTGAATTTTTCTATCTTTCATCTGAATCAGTTATTGACTGCAAGTAACACACTCTAATGGTCAATTCACTTGAACTGCTGTGCTATCTTTTAAGATTTTTGAGATATTTTTAATATGCACAAGTTAATTAGTTTTTAGATCATCACATACTTATTCATAATTTGTATCATTATTAATGATACGTTTGACTGCCTTGAAAGACGTTTCCTCCACAAAATAATGGAGATTCGGTGATTTCAATATTTATCTCTCTCTCAGAATAAAACACGTGTCAATTATTTATACATATACAATGTATTCATCCCCGAAGAAATTGATTGTACGTTGATATATTAATTAAATAATTCTGGTTCGCGCGTGAGGCTTATGCAAATCAACCGAAAATTTTGGTCAATTATCTAATTACCTTATCAAGAATCTCCAAGTAACATCCGGTTACGACCTGATATTTGTGCCATGTCCTTTTACGTCGATATCGTGGAAGACGCGTGCAAGAAGGTCGCGGCTACCGGACTTGCAGTCCAAGCGAGGACCTCGCGATCGTGACGAAAAGGGAAGAAAGGGGCCCGCCCCTACGAAGAAGGGGCTCCGACTCGTTATAAGGCGTCAGGTGCCCGGGACCGTTGACGCGGCCGTTACCATATACCATCCCCAGAAGAACACCGCGCGATAATAATGTATACCATTAATGCGAATACCAGGCGGGGAGGCGCGCCGCGTGCGTGTCTTCGAGAAGCGGCGCGCCACTCTGCCCTTAGACTTTGGGGCCCGGGGGCCATGTGCGCACCTCCGCGAAAGGTGAAGGGCGTTTAACGGTCGGAGTGTACATTTTTCGGGATCCGTCGGGCAAAGCACCAGCTGATCACCGTTCGCTCGTTCGGCCACTCTATTTAGGGCCATGTGCTTCCCGCGCTTTTTCTTTGGCCGCCTATCCAGCTAGACGATTTCTCATTTGCTTCTTTTTTGATACCCTCCGAGTTCGTTGACTCTTATCCTTGAGCTCGTCGCGACGCATAGTCTGAGGCTGGCAATAGAGTATTCGTTTACATCGAAAACTGCACTATCGAGAACAATGTGTGCGAGGAAACAAAGAATTCATCAATTTGTTTTCAGCTATTACAGGATGTTACTCTCTACATTATTTGGAGTGGAATCTCATTCTAAAGAGAAAAAATTAAAGTCTTAAAAAAGAGTCGCTTAATTTTCAATTTAAGAGCGAGATCTCACTCTGCAGAGTGAAATCTCGCTCTTAAATTGAAAATTCTCTAATGGACTTTCTATAATAAGCTATTAGCAAAAAATAAGATGTAAGCGAGTCAGTAGTATGCCAAGTTGCAACAATAAGTCAGTAATCAATGACTGTGGAAATAGTCAAATTTCATTTCTTACGATTTAAAATTTAGATTACGTTATGACTGATCAATCATTATTGTTATTTGCCTTAAGAATTACCACCTTTCTCTGAAATATTGTGATGTAACGATCTAATATGATTTATTCTGAATGTAAATTTCCTGAGATTTATGATTTATGATTCTGATCTACTATCAATATGATACGAGTGGTTTATTTATTGTAGAAAGTTCATACAAATTTTAAAGAGTATGTGAACAAAAAAAACGAATTTTAATCCTTACTTCTCCTCGTCATCGATCTTTTGTTTCTCATCCATAGTCATTTACGTTTTATGCTTCTATTAAAGGGTTACCTCGTAATGAGGTGGTTTTCATCTATAATTTTATTTAGTTTCAACCTTTTAGTATACGATTAAAAAACGAAATGGTAACAATTGGTGAAACTACGTAATTTTAGTACACTTTATCAGCATACGACGAGAAATTTTGTTCGGAAGGAGAACAAGAGCTGAGATATATCCTTTAATTCTGGAATTCACTAATTATAAATTATAGAATTACTTTAACGAAACGGTAAATAAAATTCTTGTTAAATATCCACATTTTCATTATAAATATTCCGATGCATAAGAGCAGGAGATATGTATCCTTCCAACGCATTTCGCTTGCGCGTCGTGGTGATCGTTTGCCGTCGGCCGGCAAATGCTGCGGGAGAAGGAAAGAAGACGAGCGCACGAGGGAAGCGAGTATCAAGATCGAGATATCATTAAGTCAGGTCGAGTGATCTAGTCTGGCGAATATTATGGGGTCGAACGATGAAAGTTGATGAACTGACCGTACGACAAGGGTGGACGAGGGAACGTTGCACCTTACTAGCGGGCACAGGTGCCACAGCTGTTTCAGCAAGTGCAACGAACGCCCGTAGAACACACGGGTATTAGAACTGTTGCAGACGGTGGGCACAGCGTAAGGGGTAGCGTAAAGGGTGCATAACTATTCGACTAAAGCGAACGCAGTGAGGTGTTGCGCGTTGCTTTTTACGGCACGACCGTTGAAGCAGTTTGTGACAACAGGTTGCGCGCACGTGTGACTTCATCTTCATTAAGAAGACCTTTTCCAGAATTACATCTAATTGCGTCGCGAATTACATTTAATTGCACAGTCCGAAGGCACTAATTCCTTCGAGCATCGAAATAAACCGGCTATGACACGTTTTCAAGAATAACAATTTTTTATTCAATTATTCATATATTTCTATCTATCTTCTTTCTAGCATCTGTTAAATGTAGAAGAGTCACACGAATACATTAGCGCAATGCATTAGATAAGCACATAATATTACCTATCAACTTTTACTGAGATTATTGTATTCACAATTGGAGTTCTACTCGACTTCTAACAGTTCAGGTCAGACATGTACCGAATTTAAGTTCGCTTCTGTTTCACACGCCCACGATTTGATGATAGAGAGACGGGCGTTGATTCGTATTTGACGGTATAATATGAACGCGGCTGCATGTAGCAACTTTGTCTAAAGTTCAATTTAGCTGACGGTGGCAGCGGCGGTGACGGAGGAAGAGCGGGAGAAAAGTTTTGTTCTATTCAGGAAGCATGGTTCCGGCTCTCTCGGTTCCGCCCATAACGGTGACGGTGTGAACTTTGTGGATTCCGCCGCGCGTGGATCGCCACGACGGACTTTTTCGGCGGGATTTGATTGGCGGTGGTATGCACCGTAATTAAAAGGGTGATCATTAAGCCATCTTCCGTTCTGTCGTCATCGATGATATTGACGTACATAGAATATCAGTGACGTGGATGAAATCAAAAGTTCGTTTATGGATCTTCGCGTAGATAAGAGGCGGAGAGATTCTTGCCACTTTCTGTAATTTAACTTTAAATCGAAGTTAAATAGTATCTGGAATAGGACGTTCTTTGGTGGATCGAAACGCTTTCTCCTCAAATGGCGATTGAACCGCGACTTATTTATCGAGTGTCTAGGTTTTCTTTAACAGAACCTCATCACCACTTTCGACCTAATCCACGCAGCGTAATTTAGTTACAAAGAACTAAATTCATAAAGAAGATAAATAAACGACTAATGCTCTGCTGTTTTTATTCGATTTATTCGATCTTGTCCACAGTGAGGGATCCTCAAGATTAGGTGTAACAATCATAATTATAAAAAGCAATCAAATAAATTCTAATGTTAGGTAAATCACTTCAATCTTTATCGACAAACTTCCTTCTAGTATAATTGTCAATGTTTATTTCTTTCATCATTTAATATTGTTCGATGACGCGGTAAAATTTTCAAAAGAGAAAAAGAGTCCAATCATTTAGTTCCAAAAAGATGTTCCATGTGAGTCGACTTCTATTTTATCGTATTTTCGCAAGATCGATGTTTTAATTTCACCCATCATTGACCTCAATGCTCAAACCACTCTAACGTTATAAATGTTCCGACGGCTGTTAGAAGTCGAGGAAACATGGCACATTAAGTACATCGATTCGCATTATGGATACGACTTTAAATAGCTATTTTATCCTTTCTAGCACAGTTTGCGTTGTTCTCGCCTTCTAAAATGCAATGGTAAAAAATCAGTATCTTTAATAGCATTGTTGTTAATTTGTCATAGTTGTCTAATGCAATATTGCAACAAACAATCATTTAATATTTCTTTTATTCAACTTATTCATTTATCTATAACAACAAAGAAAGAATAAAAAAAAAATGAGTTCAACTTGATCATAAAGTGATATATTTCACAATCAAATGACTTCTATTATAATAACTGTTGGTCCTATGTTATTAAAATACACATAAACATAAGATACCTTTTGCGTTACCAGTTTTTTCAGTAAACAAATGATTAATCTTGATATGATTATAAGTAAATCACTTCAATCTTTATCGACAAATTCCCTTTTTGACAAACTCCTTCCTAAAATCATCAGATGAGGTCG
>Ga0157364_1005248_pt1 | contig 13152 bp, 7 predicted proteins | sample AttsexASBM2_FD_111476 | JGI IMG/M metagenome (GOLD analysis project Ga0157364, IMG submission 111476) | Fungus gardens microbial communities from leaf cutter ant in Ribeirão Preto, State of São Paulo, Brazil - Atta sexdens ASBM2 | ecosystem: Host-associated > Fungi > Mycelium > Unclassified ... | reverse complement strand
TAAGAATCTTTAATATGATTGATTTATACATGTAGATGCAATGAGAAACTAAAACAAGATCAATCACATCCAGGGTTGAGTGGTAATTGAAACGTTAAAAGTTAAAAAAAAAGTTAAAAAGTTAATAACTTTTAATTTAACTTAGTTAATTTTAAATGCATTAATTTTTAATTTAATTTAGTTACTTTTAAACTTTAACTTTTTTAAAATTCAAAATTTTTCTATCTTTCTTAATGCTAATATTTTTTTTCTATAAAGTCTTAAACATTAGAGAATTAATTTAGATAAAAAGTTCAACGATTTTATGATGAGAGACTTTATAATAAGAATCACACTATACGGTAGCCAGTTGACTCGCTAGATTCCCTCTTATATTTGAATCACAATAATTTTAGATATCACAAACATTATATTTCAGCAACATAAATATGAAATGAACTTTAGATTAAGAATTGTTGTAGAGCAGTATTGCATATCCATCCATTTTTTAAATTTTTATATTTTTTGTGACAAGTATCTAGATGTATCGTAAACATGCATGAACAGTTCAGAAGTTAAAGAAAGTTAGATAAAGAAAGAGAAATAATGCAAACACATACCCCTCTCTCTCGTAAGATTTTGACAAAAACATACCTTATGTGTGATTCTTATTATATATAAATAATTTACATGTGGATATAAAATTAAATTTGCCTAATCATCTATATTTGTAAGGATTATTTAAAGTAATCTCATTTAAAAAAAAAATTAGAATCACATTGTGATCTCAAATTTTTTTCAAAATTAACTTTTTTTTTAACCTAAGTTAATCTATTCTTAACTTAACTTTTATTAAGTTAATTCTTTATTCCTTCAACTTTTAACTTAATTTTATTAATTTTATAAGCCATTAACTTTAACTTAATTTAGTTAAAAAAAAAAACATTAACTTATCTAATCCTGATCATATTAAAGAATTTTGCAATAATTTCAAAACTGCTGTTTTTGCTAAATCAGTCATGGTAAACAACGAGCATGTAATAAATTCACTCGTGTTATATTGTTTCATCTGTGTCTCTCGCTAGAAAGCATCTATTTTAACTAAGGATTCAATATTCAGTAATATCGGCTTTATCTCAATATTATTAATTATTTTACCTCGTAAATATCTCTTTAATGCATTCGTTAATAATGTTTCATTTTCGATATCAGATTGCATATTTCTTCGAATATTTTGTTCGATATTTGAAATGGCTGTTTGAACCGGCCTTATCTTTCTATGATATTTTCTTATCTTTCCGGTTGTTTTCCTGAATCGCGCTATCATTATTACACGCGCGCATCGCGCAACGCGGGCAGCATCCACGCAGACTCACCGATCGCATCTCGCGCGCCGTGATCAAAAGTGGAAAAATATTTTATAAAACACTTCGCTTTTGATCCCACGCGAGGAGAGGACGAGTGCACACAAATGCAAGCAACAAGCGCGATGCAATTGAGGCACACAAGTATACCGCGGACCTGTTGCGCGTCATTCATTTCAGTACTGATTCGGTCAATGTCTGTTAAACCAGCAATCAGCCGGCATACTGTCGATAAAGTTGACAGATATTAACAGGAATCAACGAGAATCAACGATGCGCCTTTAATCATCTTTGATCGGTGGAAAAAGCATTTTACAGGAAACAACAGATTAATTGTCCGAAACAATCGCGAGAAATAAAACATTTAACCTCTTCAATCTATTTGCGATGAAGGCGAATTGCAATTACGTATTGAATTGTTACATTTTTATGGCATTAATATAACAAAACTCAAGAGAAGAGATTGTCGAGAAGAGTTGATTGCGATGTTGGATATTCAAAACGAATCAATTAAAACGAGCGAAAAATATGTGAGCGTAGAAACGTTATTACAAAAATTTTTAAGTATCTCGAAGAGAATTTGACACCTTGAACCGTGCCTTGATGAGGAAAACTATGTTGAATATTAGACGATTTGGCTCATATACGAGCGTGCATGTACACACGTGAATTTAAAAGATGTAATGAGTGGCGGATTGCCAAAGTCATTTTCAAAACATTTTTCTATTAACTCTACAAAAGTCTACCTGTCATTATAATCCAAAGACCTTAAAGTGAAAAGAAAACTTTAGAGATTTCTAACTATATCACGAGAAGAGTTACCTACTTTCTGAAATCTTTGAAGTGGAATTAATTCTAAAGAGTGACAATTGAGTCAGTGTTGAAAAAGAGTAGCTCCATTATCAATTTTTAAGAGTGAGATTTCACTCTTTGAAGTTGGATTCCACTCCAGAAATTTTTGAATAGATTAGAAATCCTCAAGTAAGTTTGATCCGCTATATTTTTTAGGACTTGCTTAAGATAGAATAAATATTTAAGAGAAATGAAGATGGATATCTCATTCTATCTTATGCATCTATTTCATTTTATATATATATATATATATTCTGAAAAATATGGCGAATCAATCAAAAGTTTGTCTAAACGGTGTCTAATCTCTTGTTTGAGGATTTCTAATCTATCCGACATATATTTAAGGCCGTCTTAAATACAGTCTTAACCTTTCAGATCTTGTGTATATTGTAATGTACATCAAATTTGAAGACACTATCCTGAAATTGAAATTATTTTATTCTATCGACATCATCTGAGATCCGACATAATGTACATGATAATGTATTTATATGTTGAAGAAATAGTTTTTCAAAATTTTGAAAAAGAAAGATTGTTTGATATCAATTACTTAAAGTGCGCATGAAATGAATTTTTAAAAGAATATTTTTTTTAACACATATTTTTTTTCCAATAAAATCAAGTCTGAAAGTATTAAGATGAATGGATCAATCAGAGAGTTATATTATCTTAAAACATTACTTAAAACGGTCTTAAAATAAGAATAGATTATGATATGAACTCTATCCTAGGTTAGACTTGGAGTCTAAAGTCACGTATGAGGATCTACATACATAATTAATGGCGGAAATCGCGGCCTGAGAATATTTTAATTGATGTGTCCGATCGCGAAGAGATTGGTGTAACAGCGGGAGCCATGAGCAGCGATGGGGGGAGGGGGAGGAGGAGGGAAAACGGAAGGAAGAATCGCTTAATTCGCACGCCCCGCCGGGATATGTAAATTTAATAACGCCAATTTGGTGTAGGTGCACCTCGTGTGGCGGGCGTAGGGGACAGTTTACATGTGCCGCCTGTGCATTATGCATGCGTATTGTGTACACCTGTTGCCCCAAATCACGGGTTCGCCTCTAGCGGAAACCTAATACCGCATAATTGCGCTTTGAACGCACAAACAAAGCGATGGCGACGCTTCGCGACGCTCCGCGACGCCACCGCGCCGCGCCGCGCCAGTCGAGAAAGGATGCTGCGCGAAACATAACTCTAAATTATCCTCCTCATGCGTTATTAATGAGGCTCATTTTCGCGAAAGAGACGTCTCTCCGCGCGGCGAGCATTAAAATTCAAATTGTCATTAATTAACGTGCCGTTCGCTAGCTCGACTCGCTCGCGCGGCCCGACATCTCGTTTCCCGATTTACAGCGACACGTCTCAGCCAACGAGTTCGGCGAGTTCGATGCGTACAGTGTGTGCATAGGAAATATGCATCAAGTACTGCCGATCGATATGGACTTATAAGCGGATTAAGCTCGAACCAAACGTGAAGAGCATACTGACGCTCGTCGTCCGACGAATCCTCGAGTACGCTTCGCACGATTAATATTTCGAACGCGCGCGAATCATACACAATTACTTCGTTTGCGGCGCGCGCGCACCAATGATGGCCAGTTTTTGCGACGCCGATAAGATATTTTTATCCTTCTATAGTTGGTTCAGGCGAGTTTCATATCGCGTTGAGTCGCGAGAAAGCGCGCGTTCTTCGCGCGAACGCACAACGACGAGTGCCGAAAACTTTGCTGCTTCGTCGTCGTCGTCGTCGTCGACATTGCCACCAAAGTTTCTCCCGCTGCCGCGGCCGATCTCACTTTAATTACAAGCACGAAGCTCCCGTATAATTGCAGCCTCCGGAGCGGAGTAATCGACCGCTTACGATTAGCGCGCGTCCTCTCGTCGCGATATCCAGAAAGAGAGAGAGTTCATAACTAGCTCGCGAGAGAGGAAAATGAGAAAGCGGCGATCGGCCTAAGCTTCCTTCGAAATACATTGAAAACATGCCGCTGGACCACGCCTCTCATCGTCGCAATAGAACTCATTTACTCAGTCGCTTCGTCGAAAAATATCGGAAAGATAAGAGGAGGACGGAGAGCGAGAGCGAAGGATGCAAAAGAAAAAGATGAGGAAAAAGAAGAAAAAGGAGTTGGACATTTTTACATACTACCGCTGTGAAGCGTACATACAATTACATAAAATTGCTATAATAAAGAATATCAAAGATATTCTTCAATATTTAGTAAATATGGAAATTTATATTAGGAATTCAGGTAAACATCTCAGTGAGTGTCTATAGACACACATATATATCACATAAAATGTATTGTTATCAATCTCAAATACTTTTTTTATTGCAATATTATAATTTAATTGTATTTAACGATTACAATTAAATTAAAATCGTCAAAGCATTACATTCGTCAAAGCATTTGAGATTAACAATAATATAAACAAATAATGTTTTGTGTAAACATCTGGATATAGATACATGTTCGATTACGGACTCGGACGTTTATTACCTTAAATGTATATTTGATTGGATGAAGGTAACTATAAGTAAATAAAGTATGTTTGAGAAAAAATCGGAAAAATGTATCGACAGCAAATTTTAATGTAGCACTGTTAACAATGTAAATGTTTCTTTCTCTAATAGAATGTATTCCCAAGCATTGAGGCAAATTCCCATCCAAAATATTTGGCAACTCTGGAGATATTTCTCTTTACATAGGACGCTTTCTGTTTGCGCGATGGATCTCCGTGGCGTCCGTCGTGGCATATACTTCGCTATCGATCGTCGTAATCGGTCGACGGCGCGGTGGATGCGATCGCGATCTGAAACGTGTCGTATCTGCATCGCAACGGCGCAACGGGCATCTCGAGAGCTGCTGTACGCATCGCGCTCTCGATTCGTACGGCTCGCTGGAAGCGAGCGATATATAGCGTGGACGAAGAGAAAAGAAAAAGGGAAGAGGTTAGAGCGAGTGGTGGCGAGATTGGCCGGCACTCGGCAGTCCTAGAGCCGGTATTCGGCCGCGTGTGTGCGTGTCCGCTTGCGTGCGTGCACATGCATGCATATATAGGATATACGTGCGTACGCTCGCGCGTTCACGTGCTATCTAGAATCTAGATGATGGCAGTGAGCTTGACCGAGTGGCGCTTCGCGAGGCCGGCCGACGCCCTTCCTCCTGCTCTCGCTCGCGGCCCGCGCTCTTTTGCTTTTTGCGCAACCTACCTACCTACTACCTACCTACGCAACGTGCACCACCGCTCACGATCGCGCGTCCACACATGAGAGCTTGAAACGCCATTATATTTCCCTACGTTCGCTGGCTACCGCCGCATCGTATCGGGTTGAAGGAACCGACGCACCGCCGGCGAAGTCACGTCGCCGCGGGCGATAACCACCGTGCCGCACACGGAAGCACCAGAGCTCTATCCGCGCTGCTACTGACAAGTGGAAAGACAGAAAGAGAGAGAGAGAGAGAGAGAGAGATTGAAAGAATCTGCTCGCGTTGCCTGCGAGAGTATAGGAAAATAACTTTTTTTCACCTCCCCGAACCGGTATTCGATCAGCTACATTAGTCCTTTGAATCGTAGTACTTTCAGTCTTTCAATCAATTTATTAAAAAGTTTATGTTATTTCATAATCAACAATTAACATTATGCTTATGACTAAGTTTATGATTGCGTTTCAAGACCAAAAAGTAATTTCGGTGGGCAGTTTACGGAACAGTACGTATATCACTTAACGCTGAAAATATCATTTAAACACTAAAGATCTAGCCGTTAAGGCTTTAGTTGTGTATTTGCTCTTTTAAAACATTTCATTTAATTCAATTATAATAAATATAGAGACAATCCAGGTCACAAATTAAAACGAGCTATATTAGATGTATGATTGTCTCTATATTTATTATAATCGTTGTAAGTTACACGAGCGAAAAAAGTGACAAAAAGTGATAATTATTAAATTTTACTTTGTGAATATCTTATATATTATTATTTTTATCGTTTTATACTCGTTGCAGATTATACGGTCGTAGAATCTTAAGTTGTAGATAATTGATCAATCATAGCTGATTATTCTTCTCACATTCAACTGTAATTGGTTAATTTTCTACTTAAGACTCTACGATCGCTACGACTTCTATCTATAGATCCTGCATTATGTCAAATGAGGCGTTGCCTTTTATTTCTAAAGACGCGACTATCTATATGTTAAAAGTGCGCGGCATTAATATAGCCTATTTCAGTCTCGACTCGTAATATCTTCTTCAAAATTTGTATTTTAAGAGAAATGTGTCAACGGCTTTATTGCATACGTGTATCGGGCGTCTTGAAAGAGAGTCAGCCATCCGACGCGCATCTATTTCGCATCCTTCGAGATATGATAGCTGATCGAGCCGATCGAGCGACCACTCGCCGCGGGCTCGTGCGATCAGACGGATACGCCTCACTGGTATTCGGAACGTTCGAGTTTACGTTGTAAAACCGTGGGTGGAGCTAATCCACCCGACTGAGATTAGTCCGGCGACGACGTCTCCGCGCCTCGCATCGATAGGGTCGGCGGAGGTTTAAGATCGTGACGCGAGATATTCCATGTTCCCGGATTGCATTCCGACAAATCGATCCACGGACACGCTCGCGCGCACTTGGATTCCTTCGTCCGTACGAAAGAAAGTTTCCCGGGTACGGGGCAACCTCCTCGCATTAATCATTCGTGTCTCCTTTTACGGCCAGTCGCGGTTACGGTTTGGATTTGAGTGAATGAACGGTGAAATTAATTGCGACCTCGAATGCGATGTTAAACATTAAACCGAAGCGAAGAGGGAATGAGGGGAAAGGGAGAAAACACCTGATCTTTATGTATATTCGCTGGAGGTGATTTAACTCATCTCTCTCTCTTCCGATATTCATTATCAGCCATATCGACGATACATAATGTATCGATCAAATCGGGATACATCCGGTCGTCTAACGTATATAACACCGGACTCATCGCGGCGTAATAACCGTGCCGCATCACGCATGGGCGCGCGTTCCGCGAAGAACGTCGCGAGTCGTCGTGTCGAATCGACGAATCCTCGAAAGCTATGATTTGCTCGTTAATTATTCCAAGCTGCAGGGATAGATAGCAGGTAGATAATCGGCGTCCCGTATCCTTGCAAGGACATCCCCGACGGGGATTTTACCGTCGTGTTGCAGCGACGTCGGCGCGGCGGCGCGAGACGTTCGTGGATGGAAATTACGGTGAGTTCATTAACCATCGGATACGCGTTTACGCACGCGAGCCACGCGAGAGCCAGGGACCGCGATCTGTTCCTCAGGAACCGAACGAAGGAAAGAAGAAGAGAAAAAAGAAAACACGAGAGACCGATAGAGTGAGGAAGGAGAGGGAGAAAGAGCGAAAGGGGTATAGAGATAGACGATATTCCGGGCGCCGAGAAGGATACATGAGGAAAAACGAACGCACACATACGTACATACATACACACATACACGTCCTATGTGCTGCGCGCTATAATCCAGGCGGCGATTACTCGGTCGTGTCGCGTCCACCCATTCTCCGGTGAATTTTTCCTGCTCCCTTTCCCCCAACTCCGCCCCCTTTCCCCTTCTGGTCCCTCATCCATTTCCCCCGTCCCTTACCCCCCCCTCCTCCCCCGTTCCGACGAGCTCGCGAGAGATCAGCCTTTTTTCTTCGCCAACTGCCATGCCGTAACCGTTGTAATTAGTAGCTATCCCCCCGGTTTAAACGTCCGCGGAGCCCCGCGTGTGCGCGCATGTAGTATATAGTGTACGCGCAGTCGCTCATGTTACCATAGGGAAAAGCGCAACGGCGCGGGATGCGAGAGGTGTACCGACTTACGGCGCGAGGGTGAGAGGGGGTAGGAGCGACGGGGGAGGGCGGATATGGAGGACGAGAGGAGGAGAGCGAGAGAGCGGTGTAGGATGGACAGGGGTGGCGGGTGGTGGGTAAACCGCACGCCGCCGTTGGTGCATAACTACGAGCTTATTGCACTATTTTCACCATGAGCCGATACACGTGTGCACCTCGATCTTTTCCCCGCCCCCGTCACCCGTGTTCTCTGCGCGCTCTCGCGACATGAGGGATCAAATACAGACGGAGGGGCACAAGATCGGACGGTTTACACGGTAGGGAAGGGGAGGGAGAGGAAGGATAAATGGTGATGGGAAGACTCTCTATAGGACGAAGAAAAGCTTCGGGTAGGCGGTGTTGTTCGAGAAGATGGTCCTGTCGAAGGATCAACAGGCGTTAACGTGTCGAGGACGCGTATTATATATACGTACGATTTGTGGAGCAAGATAGGAAAGAGGGAAGCCACTCTCTGTGCAGGTTGTAGTTATCCGGGCGACGAGATGTGATACTTGCTCGATGGTTTTGAATAGATAAGGCGGCTCGGAATAACGGCGCGCTCTTGTTAAGTATCTTACGAGAAGCGGTAACAAGAGATAGAGCGAAGATTTGACTGCTGAAGCTAACGTACGTCTAATTGCAAGTAAATTATGAAACTCGGTAAAGTTTATGTACATTATTGAAAGAACGTCTAGATAGAATAAGCGAAACAGGAGATTTACAACTTTTATCATGTAATCAAGTATCTTATAATTAACTCATTATTATTGAGTCAGAAAAATCCATTTTTCATGTATAACGGGGAAAAAATATAATGCTTTGATTTTTTTGTACTTAAGTATATAGTAAAAAGATTGGTTAGTTTCTTCAGGACACGTAGAAACTTCAAAGTCCAGGCAAATAAAAGATAATAGACAATAATAATAACATGTAAAAGCTACACATTGCAATTGGATGATTAAGATATGTCGGCACATGTATATGCAAATATCGCGACTAACGGATCAATTCTAAGCAAAATCTAGGCTCGTAACATATTTTCGTAAGACTTGTAAGACTTACAAATGCTCATAACTTTATGCAATATCTTTACGGACAGTTTCTTCGTAACCGTAAAATTTACGAGAAATCGTAGATATTACGAATGATCGCACGTGTTACGGTACATACCCATGGAATTACAATATCAGTTGTAAGTTCCTACAAGTTTTACGAGAACAAGTTACGAGCCTTACGATTCTACTTAGGATTGACACATTAATTATCGTTGTAAATTTCCGACGTCGCTTCTTTTCATGAAGCGTTGATGCGCGAATGTTTACGCTTGACGTTCCGTTTCCTTTTTGTCTCATACACGTCATATACGAGAACCCGGTGTCTCACCTCGAAGACATTAATAAGCATGCAGAAAAATAAGTTTTACGGTACGTAATTCACAGGTCGCTGCTCCGATAACGGGCGATTATCGCGTTGCAAGAAGATTCTCTTCTCGCGTTGATGCGAAGAGCTGCACGGTACTCTCCTCGCCGAGTACTCTGCCGCAGCTCTGTAACGACTTTCTGATTAGGTGCGAAAGGCAGGCTTAGAGAGCAGTTAATCGTTCCAAATGGTCGCTCGCTTGCTAGCGGATGAAGCGTCGTCGGGTCATAACGCGACGGGTTTTCGAAATCTTTGCGTGAATCCGGCCCGCAGCCTCAAGAGATAACGGCTCACTCTTGTTGTAGTTTACTTCACGCGGCATAAGGAGCATCGACACTCGATTGCACAAGTTCATTAAACTCAGTAGGCGTGCCAGAGTTAACTTGCGCGATTAAAGCGTGACAGTGTGCTAGATTTAATGTTGCATTGATGATCGGTACGAACGTTATCGAGGAAAAACCCGATGATGTCTCGTCGTCGCGATATCTTCGTGGCGCTCGAGGTCTCCGCGTATCTTTACGTTGTTTTAAGAAATCTGAAATTAGAGAAGAGAAAGTTTCTGTATTATACTTTAGTATCATAATATGCGTTACATTTTTTAATTTATACAATTAAATATTCAATGTAACACGTTAGCGATGATAATATAATTAATTATGTGATGTATAGTATGAATATAATTGAAATATAATTAAGTCATATATTAAAGTAGTATCTTTTAGGACCGTGATATGAGTACAAACACAACAAAATAGGAAATTAAGGCTCTAAATGATCGAGCTGGATTCTTTAATGCTTAAATAATTCGGTGAATTTATGTACCTATAACCAATCCAAATTACTCGCCGAATCTCGGCTGAGGTATTATTTTTCGCAATAAAATTATTTACAACTTTTAAGATACTTATCAGCATTAAATTGTTAAGATCTTTCGAAGATGAACATCAAGATTATAAATTGCTTAATTTAAATTGTGATATTACTATTTCAATTTTGTTAGAATTGCGTTTTAAGCCTGAAAAAGTTAAGTTCGCACCGAATTATTTAAGCACTTGACTAAAGACCCAACTTGTTTAAGGCCTTTACTTCCTATTTGTTCTATAATTATTTTAGCCTTATATTTTGATGAAATAAATGTTTAAGTAAAAGTATAAATTTCCTAATAACGCAAATTCGATCACGTGGCAATAGAAGGAGAAAATTTGTTATTATGTATATATTAGAATGCTTTCGCTAATACTTGACATTATCTTTCGATGATTCTCGTTTAAATTGCACCACGTGCATCACGTCAGTGCCCTAATCTTCTTTCGTTTCAGCGAGCGGCGCGAGCACCTTTTTGCGTTAATCGAAAAAGAAAGGGAAGGATCGGCAGTACGCGCGCGTAACTCCATTCCGTCGTCGATAGGAAACTTACCTCGCGATTCGCGAAGCTCAATCACTGTTCAATCACGGCCTGGTCGGGATGGTTAATAATTTTCCGTAGTAATATTCCCGCGATAACTCTCTCGTCGCCGGATAACGCTATGTCAATTCTGGGACCTAGTGGAGCGTACCGCCGGCAATTGAATACAGTGAAAAAGAAGGAAAAAAAGGAGAGAGAGAGAGAGAGAGAGAGAGAGAGAGAGAGAACCTACGACCGCGTGTGTCTGTGCGTGCGCACACGTATAACTCGCGAGCGAGCGAGCGGCGCCGTGTCCGTGTCCGTGTCATGGACGCGCTTATACGCATCAGGATGACCGATCGTTTCTTTTCCCCGCGCTCACTTAACCGGCTTACCATCCTTGCACTGCGCCGGCACGCCCGCCGCGAGTGCCGGTACCTGGCTATTACCGTACCTAGGCCAAGTCAGCGCGCATCGAAACGATCGAACGTTGAATGAGGACTCAAAAATGTTTATCGCGCGTGGAACGAGCGTGGAAAATTGGAACGGACAAGTACGAGTATATGCGCGTGGCCACGCGTGAAGAACACCTCTCGGCGGACTTGGTCGACTTTTAAATTTATCGAACTTAACAATCGCGATTGTTTTGAATGTCTCGACGAGTGACTGATGTTGAGTGGAACTAAAAATAATGGCGGAAAACAATTCATTCTTCTTAGCCGCTTTATCGAGATAAATATTTGGACTTCATTGGTATTCGAAGTCTCGGAATTGATGGAAAGTAGATAAACAGCATTCCTTTGAAATTCGAATCTATTGTTTCTTTAGAAAATACTTCTTTAGGAGAAACAAAGTTTCTAGATATCTTGGTAATTAAGACGGAAATTATATTATAAAATCTATTTCAAGCTTAACCAACTTGGATACGATATTCCGCGCTTGAATACGATTCTTCTATTACTTATAGCATAATCGACTTAACAGGTATCGAAGGGTGTGCCACTAAGTATGAAGTATATTTTAACATCATCCTCTGGAGTAAAGGTTAAACACATCCGTGGCGGCGAGCCCAGTTATTTCTAATGCTATGCCAGTTCCGCACGCATCCACCGCGAATGATCGAATACTCCGAGAGTCTCGCCAGTATTTTCTCAGGCATGCAGAAGGCGAGGTGAACTGCTTTCCGTGTCAAACCCGATTTCTATAGAAGGGAACGCAAGAAACTTTCGTCGTAACAGCAATTGATTTAATTGCAAATAATTCTCCATTCCTCTCGCGGTAGAAAATGTCACCATTATACTACGGGCGAAAGGATACGCTTATCGTCTCTTTCCGCAATTATTTCCTGCCTAGAAAATTGATGTAAACGTTAAACGTTTAAAGTACCGATAAATGAGCGATCATTTGCGATTGTTAAGTACTGTTTAAAAACTCATTTTGCGAGTGTAACTTTTTTCAAAACCTCAACCGCAAAATCTGTATTTTTATTTTATATATTTTTTATTTATTATTAAAAATAAAGAACAAAGCGGACGATTTTATTTTATACATGTGTACATGAGCGCATATTTATCGTAATACCTATTTAGTTTGAATTAAAATCTCAAAAATTTTAAATTGTTCCATAATTGTAAAGCAATTTATAAATAAATGTTAAATAAACATGATTGTTATATTTTTGTCCATGTGTATTTTAATGAATTCTTAAAATCTCAGTTTTGAAGCGCAATTTGGCGTTCCTCGGAATTCTCGGAAAGTATCTCAGAAATTTATCTGATGACACAATTGCGTGTAATATGTTGGATGATAACGTTATCGAAATCTTCAACAATTACGACTTTTCTCGTTCTTTCTTCAGTCGAGGAATGAAGTTTATTTTAACGTTGAAGTAAAATTTTTCTAGGTACACATAGCATTAAAAAATAGTAAACTCTAAATTGAAAGGGAGAGAGAAAGAGAGAGAGAGAGGGGGGGGGAGAAAGAGATCACAAAGAGGAACATTGCGGCTCTCTCACAGTGGCCGTGGGCCTTCTCGTTGCTCTGGTCGGTCTCTCGTAGATGACGGATGGGGACAGTTGTTGCATCGCCGTCGCTGCCAAGAATATCTCTCCGGTGGCCACCCTTTCCCTCCTCCTCTCCCGCTTTATCTCGAAACGTCAGTCTTCTCCCCTTCCCCGTGTACCTCGTTTTCCTCGCGCGCCGCGCTTTCCTCCCCCTTTCACCCTCTCTGCCAACCAACCAACGCCTTTTCGTTTCGTGTTGCTCGCTGTATCCTGCTGCTGCTGCTG
>Ga0157364_1005247_pt1 | contig 13153 bp, 5 predicted proteins | sample AttsexASBM2_FD_111476 | JGI IMG/M metagenome (GOLD analysis project Ga0157364, IMG submission 111476) | Fungus gardens microbial communities from leaf cutter ant in Ribeirão Preto, State of São Paulo, Brazil - Atta sexdens ASBM2 | ecosystem: Host-associated > Fungi > Mycelium > Unclassified ... | reverse complement strand
CTGTTATACCTTAAATATTGTTAGAATTATTAATTCTAATTGTAAGAAACTCTTAGAATAACAACAAATTTCTTCCCAAGTAGAGTTAATAGAAGAAATCTTGTTATCACACACTTTATACGTTTTATATATTTCAATTGTTACGCGTTGTGAAAAATAAAAGAAAAATAGATCATTTTAGAAACTTAATTTTAAATAATAATGGAAGGATGAAAAAGTTTTACGGAGGAGAGATGTAACGTGTATGTAAGAAGCTTTCATATTTTATTTCGCGGAATTGTGACTTAAACTATTATTATTTTTGAATACAGACATAATGACGAATGCTAAGAAATAATACGATAAATGAAATTCTAAAATCGAACGAATTGAAATTAATCGTAATCTTGATTAAAAAGTTAAGACCGAGTTTCTAGTACACTCTATTTATGCCAAAGCTGTTCTTGGTGTTGAATTTACCATTATACTTTCTGATTAAAACGATAAGGGTCAGAGTGCGAAGAGAGAGAGAGAGAGAGAGAGAGAGAGAGAGAGAGAGAGGAAATCACAGTCGGAGCGCATTGTTGAAATGACTCATCACCCGCGCGTTTCAGTTTATTTTCCTCGCAGCCGAATCAACGCAAGTCCCGATGACACGACCTGGTTTTGAATAACATTTTTTTAATATTCGTTTACGCAACCATCACGATAAACTGCTGTTCAATTTATAATCCACTCACACGCGGCGATCATGTACGCAACATATTTTCGCAATGCTGAATCTCTAGTGTGACTAAGAAAATTTCTCTTTATATTAAATGCACAATACAAATGCATACGTCAATTAAAAATTAAGGAAGATAATCACAAAATACTATCCATGTATCCTTTATAAAAGAAGATTCAGTATTACAAAATTAGGAAGAAAATTCTCGAATATCAATTTATAACATCGTCCCAAGCACTTCGTCGAGGATTCCATACGTTACTTACACGCAACACCCAGTACGTGAAACGTGCGTCCCGCGGGAGGAAGATACTCGTTTCCGCCCGACGTGATACCGGCGGATACTCGCGGGGAATCGCGGCCGCAATATTTTTTCCCTTTCCAACAATGATAATAATACAGTATGTTACATATCGCAATATACTTTTCGTTCCACGACGACACGATGAGTGTCGCTCACACTACGCGACCTGACAACCATCACACGCGGCATCTCGAGAACGACTGATTGCGAGCGGAATCCGCACGAGCAGAGCGCGCGCGAGCGGAAAGGGAACTGTCATCGGGAGGAAGAGAGAATGAGAGAAGAAGAGCGAAAGAAAACGGGCACACACGTGGTGCCCGTGGGCACAGACTCGGGAACTTTCATTGGATCCCCCTTCCGTCAAGGGGTCCGGGATCTTCTTTCAACTTTGTAAATTGCAACATGCGAGGTTGCATACTATGATCCCCGAAATACAATAGAATCTCGAGGTAAAATATACCAAAATTGGGTAAAAACAAAGTTTGAACTTGGACGTATCATACATCGTATTATACATCGTGAAAAAAACTTTAGAATTTGTAATAATAAAAAGTGGTAAAATGATTTTTATTAACACTACTGTATTGTATTTCTAGAATTTTTACGTACACTTTATGAACTTAATGAAAAGTAATTTTCTAAGTAGCATTTCTTATTTTTTAAAGATTAAATAACATTACGTTTTATAAATAAAGAATTAATATATATTTATATCCGGAATTAAGGCAAATAGAATGAAGAAGAAAGTTGTTTAGATTTAAAAATTAATTAATTACAAATATATCGTACATTATATAGATATACATACGTTTAGATTATTATAATTATTTGTGTTACATAAATAACGTGTGTGGAAATAAATGCATTCATGAAAAGTCCGAAGACGAAATTTTCATAAAGGCGAGAATTCTCGCTTTTAAAAGGGATCGAAGTAAGGTCAAAGAGCACTGCCCTATAACACGAGGGGACACGATGGAATTTGCATTTCCTGTCTACGATGAATAATTCTGGGCCAGACCAGCCGTGCCGGTTGCACACGCTTTCGAATTAGGCCCCCGCGTACACTCAAAATTAGGCCCAAAGCCCGTTATGTTGCTAAGAACTCTTTATTTGAGCTCTCGTCTATAAAATTTAGACTTTCTGATGAAAATCAAACGTGACGAAAAATCCGATTCTGAATTAATTTCACAGATAACATATGCGCCTCTTTTTCTCTTTTCAAAATAGAACAATTATTCCATTCTTTTTATCGAGTATTTAAGTATGTATAATAATATTTTAGAATTAAAATTGGGACTAATATAAAATTTCTCTTTTATCCAAGAAATTAACATTTATATATTGAGAAATATTCGAGAAAACTCGAGCGTTCTCTACAAATTAAAAACTACAACTGCATGAGGTTTCTAGAGAGGGCCTTCGTTTGCCAGAATGAAGATCTGAGATCGAAGGGTGGCTGAGGGTAAGAAATAGTGGTGGTGGGGAAGAAAGGGAGGGACATACTTATAGGAACAGCTGTTCGTCGACTGGGTTATTGACCGTGCGCACCTACACAGGGGGAATTTTCACAGCAGACCCTTTCACAGACCTCTCTCAGGTACATGGAATACGTGTTGCGCCCGCGTTGCACCCGATCGTTTGAACCGTCCCCTGATGATTCATACAGAGCACAATGCCTGTTCACATACAAAGACGAAGCAGCGGTCCCATTTGCTGACCTCCGGAAACTATTATAAGTAACACATTTACGCTTCTAAACGTTTCAGAAGTTTTCTATCTACAATCGACAAATATTTGCCTTGCTCATTTAGGTTTATTTTTTTCTTCTATTCTAACGGATTTAAAAAATTTATGGAAACTTTTTTCATTTATATAATTATTGTTAATTTTATTCTCCCTTCTCTTTCTGATTTATTTTGTTAAATGGATAAAAAATTATTTGTCTGTAAATAAATTTTAAAAAGTAACAATAAAAGCGGAACTAATACATAATTAAATAACTAATAAAGAAAAAAATTTTAAACAATTTAAAATTAATTCTCATTAATCTAATACTCTAATTATTATGAAATCTAATTTTTGAAATATTTTGGCTTGTCTTTAAAAAATCACTCGCGTCGTTTTCTTCCAGATCTCCAGTTTCGTGTTCAAAATGTTAATGAATGATCGTTTGCGATTGGTCGTTCGAAGAGACAAGGTCGAACAAGATGAAACGCTATAGGAATGCGAATGAACCTACTCGCAACGCGCGGAGCACACACTTGTGTGTTCTGAGACAAAAAATCACGCAACATCTGGAACTTGAGGATAGAAGGCGACCGCTGTAAAAACTATTTGTACACCCCCTACGCGTGGGAGCGAGATCCACAATCTCCCTTCGTTAACTCGTAAAGGTTTCGTTCTCTCGTTTCGTTGACTTGAAACGTGTTTTCCCACGTCGAGTGATTTTTCTTTTCGATGATTGCAACAAGATGTAAGAATGGTCATTGTAAAATGATTAAATACATCGTTGATGTCTATCAGATCTATGAGATTTTAAGATTTCATCGTAAAAATGAAGCAAACAAGCTTAATTATTTGTTTAAAGAAAGTCGATTATTTGTTTTTGATTAATAAAGGCAGAAAAAAAAGTTAGAAACAACAAATTTATTTGTATAAATTAAATAAAAGAAAGAATCTTATTTTTAATTAAAGCGGATGCTAATGCTTGATAACGTTTATATATAAATTTGTATTCGAATTTGTATTATCAAGCATTCAGCATCCGCTTTAACTGAAAATAGGATTCTTTTTCTTATTTGATTTAATCTTATCGGCCTTTTAACTTATAATAGATTTATTTGTAAATAAATTTATAAATAATATATGCAGTATGTAAAGAGGAAACGAGGAAATGTGGCGCACGAATGTATATTAATTTTTTATCTTTAAACGTAAGACTCGTTCAGTTTTTGTTAAAGAAACTTTGTAAGACCTAGATACAACATCACATATGCGTCGATATGCGTCATTACACTCTAAATTTCTTACAGTGAAATCCCAAGAGAGTGAAAATACAACCACCCTTAAAAACAAGTGACCATTTTCACTCTCTTGGAGTAAAATTTCACTGTAAGAAATTTAGAGTGTACACATCCATATGATACCATATGGATATATATATTACAATGTTCTCGGATAACGATCGTTAGTACTCGACGGTGACCGTCTTCGTCTTGAGATATTCGTTAAGAGCCTCCTGTCCCAAATCCTTGCCGAATCCAGACATCTTGAAACCGCCGAACGGTGCTGCTACGTCCGTCTTATTGTACGTGTTGATGAATACTGTGCCAGCCTCGATTTTCTCCGCAAATCTGAGCGCTCTGCTGATGTCCTTGGTAAGAACCCCCGAGGCTAGACCAAATTCGGTGTTGTTCGCCCGCGCGATCATCTGATCGATGTTCTTCGAGCTGAACTTGGAGATCACCATTACTGGACCAAAGGATTCTTCTTTGGCAATGTACATGTTGTCCTCGACGTCCGTGAATATGGTTGGTTCAAAGTACCAGCCGGGACGATTCAATCTTTTGCCGCCGTAGACCAACTTCGCGCCCTCTTCGACTCCGCTCTGCACGAACGCGAGGAGTTTGTCCAAATGAGCCTTGTGATTCTGCGGCCCGTGAGCCGTGCTTCTGTCCAGCGGATTACCGATGGTAATCTTCTTTATCTCGTCAACCACACGTCTCACGAACTCGTCATGGATAGTCTCCTCAACAAAAAGTCGTCCTTTGGGACGAAAAAAAATTAATAATAGACAATTTAATTATATTTGAAGATTAAATCCTATAATCTCTTATATTAACGAGTGTATATATTTGAAATATTTAACTTTATGCTATCTATATCTTGTATGATTATTTAAAAAAACCGTTTATTTTGCTTGGATTTCAAAATAAAAGAAAATATAAGAAATAGTCTCTTACCAGCGGCGATGCAGTTTTCTCCTTTATTGAAGAACACACTGCCCATGCCGATCCTGACCGCTTGTTGCATGTCTGCGTCTTCGAAAATGACGAGGGGACTTTTACCACCAAGCTCCAATGACACTTTCTTCAGGTTACTGTCGGCGCAACATCTCATGATGGTTTGACCGATCTGCGTGGAGCCGGTGAATCCCAGCTTTCTGATCAACGGATGTCCCACTATAGCGTTTCCGACGGCTCTGCCGACTCCGCAGACGATATTAATGACACCGGGTGGAATTCCAGCACGTGCGGACAGTTCGGCGAATTTCAAAGCTGTTAGGGGTGATGCCTGGGCCGGTTTCATTACCACGGTGTTACCGGCCGCTAGACAGGCCGCCATCTTCCACGACAGCATCATCAGCGGATAGTTCCATGGAGTGACCAGACCACAAACGCCGATCGGTTCACGCCGCGTGAACGTAAGATTCCGGTTCGGACGGGCATGCGAGATAGGTATGGTTGAACCTTGAATCTTGTCGCACCAGCCGGCGAAGTAGCGCCAGGTCTCGATAGACATGCCTACATGGGTTTTCAGAGCGAGAGTATAGACCGCGCCAGAATCCAGAGTCTCCAGAGTAGCCAATTCTTCCTTGTGCTCCTCCATTAAATCCGCCAATCTAGAAGATAATAGAAGAAACATGAAGAATTGGAAATAAATCTTTATTTGAACGGAATGATTAGTCTCTTACTTGAACAATAAAGCTCCACGCTCCCTGGCGCTAATTTTGCCCCATTCACCCTCCTCAAAGGCTTTTTTGGCGGCCCTGACAGCTCGATCGACATCCTCGGCATTTCCGCTTTCTATCGAGCAGATTACACTTTCGTCATGAGGATTTATCGTGTTGACAGGATCACCGTGACCGTTAACGAACTCGCCGTCGATGAAGAGTTGTCTGGGAAATCTCAGAGTTATGTTGTTCACCTGTATCTCTATCGCGTCGTACTTGATCTCCTTTGCGGCTAAATTTCCCCGAGCGGTGAGTATAACCGTTGTAGCGAATTCTTTGAAGACCGGTGCCATGAAGACATCGATGTTCTGCAGACTAACGCCGAAATTATCCTTGACTTCCTCAACAAGTCGTACCACGTCCATGCTACCTCCACCTGCGACAAAAATTTCGTAAGATTAATTCAAGCTTCACGTATAGTTAATTTATTACAAAATAATAGCAATAGCGAACAAAAAATCAAAATTAACATTTATTACACAATATATAAATCTTCAACTTATTAACATAATAATTGTGTATTTAACTGATAGATATTATCCAATGAATAAAAATTTATATTGAAAATTTATATTCAAACATATAAATTAAATTTGACATTTTATAAAAAAATCTTTAAGTTTACCAGAAGCAAAGAAATCTGTGTCTTCGTCAACATCAATTCTGAGTATATCTATCCAAATTTGACGCAGGCTGTTGGTGATATTTAACTCTTCTTCCGTAAACTCCACAACCTGGCTATCATTAACCTGCCCATATTTGCTGGCATGAATAGTCTTGGTTCCAGTTTTGATTCTCTCCACGTTAATAAATTGTCCGTCAACAGCTTTGATCAGCAAACCTCTCTGATGAATGATTCCTTTTTGCTCCTCGAAATCGACCGTCTTCTCGATTTCTGGTTGTTTATCGCTCCACAAAGATGACCCGAAGAGTCGCACTTCCTCGCCATCCAACATCGTGCAAGCTCCTGGCGTACTGTCCAGACCACGAATAAAATCGTGTAGTTCCTTCGCCGGCTTTGTCCAGTCGATCTTCTGAAGTTCTTTCTTGTTCAGCAAAGGATCATAAGTCGCACCCTCTGCTGGTTGTGGCACCATAGGCGCAGTTCCCTTAGCGACGAGGTTCACGGCATCACCCATGGCCTTGATACCCTCCGGATAGAGGAAATTATTGTACAAACTGTCCACCGTATCATTTGGTTCTACTTTGCAGGATTTTTGGAGAAGAATTGGCCCAGTATCCAAGCCATCGTCCGCCCAGAAAATCGAGAATCCTGCGGTTTTATCTCCTTGAATCAAAGTCCTGAAATGCGAGATAGATTGGTTTAAAATAAGCAAAAATAAGCAAAAATAATTGATTAAGATATTATATAATTTTTTCAATTTCTCTGTCCACTTCTGCTAATTTAGATTAACTTTAACAATTTCAGTTCAATTTTTATTCTTCACCCAACAGAATAACAAATCCCGATAACGTCAAAATGATATTAAAATGAATCGAAAATGATTGAAAAATGACTTTTAATGATCATTTTGAGGTCATTTTGACATTATAATGATTTGTTCTAATTCTTAGAACTAGAAAAAAGATGAAGAGTTAGTTGAACCGAGATTAAAATAATGGCATTAGAAGGAAATGCGACTTTAATTTATTTGACGAATAAACAAGAAAAATTAAGAGACTAATTATGAGAAGGGGTAATGTAAAATGTATAATATCATCGATTCATAGATCAAAGAATCATAAAATGCGCGGATATGTGCACACACACGTAATTCGAAGGGATCATATGGCGAGCGCGTGGTCTCTTATTATCGTTATCATTATCGTCGGCGCGTTTTCAGCGAGAAAGTAGTTTTGCCTCATAATCTAGAGCACGAAAACCGCGGCAAACCGGTTGTTGCGACACGCCGATATCGACAGACATGATATCGCGACTGAATGACTTGTCAACTTTAACATGAGCCAAATCTAAAAATAAATTAACTGTACGATGTACGATTAACATAATCCTTAAAAGATATTGGACATTGTGTACGATTCGATTCTTCTAAAGTAAATTATTTTATTTCGCATCATTCGCGATACTCATGGCTTATTCGAAGATAACAGATGACAAAGATTTTTTGTTATAGTCTTAATCAATGGAGTCGAATAACTAATTGTAAGTCCGAAATGTAAAATTCGTTATTTAACTATAACTCTATGTCTTCGTGATGACTCTACGTTTTCTTCGGATTAATTGCGCGTGAAGTTCCCACTCTTACAAGATCAAAAATATTCCCTTGTAGATCTTTCTATAAAAATATTTTTGCATTCTCGATCTCTGGAAAATTTCCAAGAGAATCAAAGACATGTGGTGATCAAAGTGAAAAGAACTCACCAACTTATAGCGCTCGCGCCTCTGTGTCTGGGTAATAAGGACGGATGATAACATATGCTTCGGTGACGAGGATGATTAATGACTTCCATAGGTATGTACTGACTACAGAAGGGAAGGACATTGAGATCCACCTCGATGCCCTTGTATAGCTCCAAGATTTCCGGCAAGGTCACTCCCTTGCTCCTCCAAGCCTTAATTTTGAAGACCGGTGTGTTATCAACCTTGGCAGTAGTAGCTGCAATCGAATGGCAGTGATAAGATAAAATGTAAATCTCCATCCATTGAATATTCGAAATTCTTCCGGTTTTTTTTTATTTTCATAATCTTTAATTCATAATCTTTTCAAAGCTCTCGAAGAAACAGTCAACGAATAATCCTGATATATATATATATATAAATCGAGAAGATTCGTAATACGATTAATAATTTTAAGTTCTAATACCTAAAGGATCCTCGCGGTTTCCCTTATCCGGAATCGTAAACACTCCAGTCACCTGATGTCCATTCTGTCGTAAAAGTTTGTAGACTTCCGCCGCGAATGGACTTTGTCCGATAATAGCCACCTTGAGCTGCGCCATCGTCGACTGTGATTTTCAATATTATCATTTGTGAAAAATTTTTATTAATCTCTATGTACTTTCCTCCCAAAATTTTCATCGAAAATTAAATCAAACTCTTAAGTAAGATAAATACGATAATTGTAAATAATGTCATCGTTAAAATAATTTATTACACCATCAATCTGTTAAATAGTTCATCGATTTATATTTCTATTATATACGTTACACAAAAAATTAGCTTTTTGTCAGGTATCTTTAACAGTAAATGCGTTAATATTGAACGTTTTAGATATTTCGTTAGTAAATGTATTAATTAAATAATGTTCAATCTACATACCTATCCAGGATTTAGTCTCTCTGTTCAGTAGCAGTTTATACAGGCTGTAAATATACATTTACGAAGCTTATTTACAGAATATCACCGCGAAGCCCCTATTAATATAATTAATCGCGACACCATTGCCACATAAAAAAAAAAACGTAAGTGATATCATATTAATTAGTAAATTCATCATAAAATGTAAATTAATATTAACAGGAAATATCGATCATGCGGAAGTCAATTATTAAAATTAAACCAATAAAAATATCTAAATCTTATTACGGTAAAAGGATAGAATTATAAATTTACAGGTGACTACAATGTTACTGTTACTTTCTTATAGACGCATAATATTATTTAATATTTTAAGCATTATATACATTTAATATTCTAAGAATACGCTTAAAATATTAAATAATATGCGCTTATAGGATTGGTGATTTAGAAAAAGAACACTGTGTGAGTAACAATGACAATTTACGTCGATAGGATTGTATTACGACAATTATTGCCCTAATATAATCTATATGTACATTATCTGATATCGCATTCTTTATATGATACGCATACGTTATATGTTACATTTTATATTACATCACAATCGCCACGTATATTTCACGTATTATAAGAAGTATTTTGTTCTAATAATTGGCAAAATAATGCAAAAGAGAAATTTGTATCTCTCGTGTATGCTTCATAGAGTCAAATTTTTTCTCTCTCTTGAATTTCGATGGGACAGGATTTATTGGACTTACGATATTCAAGACGAGGTTGCGCCGCCAAACGAGATTCCTGAGGGCCAGCATCAGTTGCAGAATGTAGGTGTATCGCGAATGTATCGCGGGATATGTCCACGTTGCGCCTTCACTTTTCTCACTGACTGCACTTCGAGTGAAACTCGATTGCAGTCAGTTTCCTTGCGCAAACTGTGAACACCCGGGTAAAAGCAGTTACATATATATACGTGAACGATATCGATATCATTTAAACGGAGGTCAAGATCGGAAATATTTCCTCGAGAGACTTCCATTATCTCTATGTCACGATCCAGTAAACCTATCCACGACCAAAGCCATGCGACCAAGCTTATGTTTAAACATTTTTTCTCATAGTATCAGACTATTAACAAATTCAGTAGTTTTTAATTACACTGAGAAAAAAAGTTGTTAACTTGACTAAATGCGTTTAGTTCGTAATGATTATTTAGTTCAAATATTTATATATTTAGATTAACAAAATTTTGTAATTTAAAACATGTTATTTATTTGAATTAACAAATACCTTCTTGACAGTCCGTAGACCGCTATATTTAGTTGAATCAACTAATATTTTTTTGAAACAGCAACTTTTTCTTCTCTGTAGCAGAATGAGATATATCAAGAATTCAGTATTTATTTGTTATAAATCGGACAATACTATTCTACCATAAAATATTTTTGATAATAGTATTTATTATTAATATGAATTGCAAAAAATAAGAAACAAAAAGTACGTTTAATAACACCTGAATTTTCTTTTTATTTTATTAATAATAATAATTATAAAATATTCAATAAGAAATAATCGATTGACTAGAAAAATATGAAATCTTATTTTCTTCCTTGTTTCTAAATTGATCTCATTCTAGAATGAATTTGCAAAACTAAATTACAAACTATTTGCAATAGTCATTTCTTATCAAATACTCATAATGATTTAAATTTATTTACGTCAAATATAACATCGAATCAGAATTGATCGGAGATTTTTTTTTCTATAACGCCAATGACTTTCTAATCGTAAGATACGAACTGATGTAAGTGCAAACCGGCTTGTTCCAGTTAAAAGAAAAGATTCGCCGGTTTTGAGATCATTAGTTCACAAAAAAGCAAAAAGTCTCGTCGATAAATTCGTTTGCATTTATACTAGCATTTTCGAACTGCCGCGAACCGGTTTCGGGTCACTCTGTTTATAATTACACGATCTTTATCACAAGACATGTAAACGTAAAGTACGCATTTAATATTATCTATTTCACGCATCCATAATTCGTAATTCCACGAAAACAATCAGTTATCACGTTGTAACCCGATTACATAATTCATCATTTAACGTTCTCATTCCATAAAGGATTGTTTAAACTATAATATGCATACTGAAAAAAATTGCATTTTCTTTAAAATAAGCCAAATAAATTTTTTCGGATAAACAGACACATCTTTGCACTCATAAAAATTTGTACTCGTTAATGATGTTTACGTTATTTTTAAATTCCTTAATTAAAATGAAGACAGTAACAAGATAACTTTAAGGATTTAATAATTAGAAAATAAAATAATTAATGCATATGAAAATTATTAATTATATATGTATAGGTATTATATATTTTTATATTATATACTACATTCGGGCATATAAATATGTATGCATATACTTAATACTTAGAAAATTAATTCGTAAGACAAATTATTGTATAGATTAATGTAAAACTAGATTAAATGTCTACAACATATGATACAACATATACAATTTTGTTATTCAAGTTGGTTCTTGTTGACTGCTTCATTAATATTAACTATGCTAATAACTTATTTGACAAACTATATATCATGAATTTATCAACATATAGCTTTATAAGAATAAATTTATTATATAGTGTATTTATTTGAATAATAATTTATTCATATTGTGTGTGCGCGTGCGTGTGTGTGTGTGTGTGTGTGTGTGTGTGTGTGTGTGTGTGTGTGTTGAAAAATTTGTCGCGATAGGAGATAATTAAAAAATTCACGAAAAATTTTATTGTATTTATACAAACAAAAAAAAATCGCTTCTGATAATAAAACGATTTTTCTTCACATCTTATATATAACAATTTAAGATAACAGTTTTAGATTCTTGAGATTTTCGATTTATGCGATAAACCGAAAATACAGATTCGCTAGTCGAACAGAACGCTCAATATCGTGGTACTTTGAATTCAGATGCACCCTCAATCGCCGTTGTCGGTTTCCTCTTGTTCATAATGTTCTGGATCTTTTGCCATTCGCGATCGAGTTCAGCCTTCTCATTTTTCTCTTTATTGTACTTCCTGGTGCGTCTACCATCAGCCATTTTCACGCCGTACTGAAAGGCTGCCTTAGGCAGCGCCTCTTTGTTGTTCATATATTCGCTGTATTCCTCGGGTGTGTCAAAGTCCCAGCGACCTATCGGGCCCTTTTTGTTACCTAGATCCATCTTTGTATAATCCACTTCATCGTCCGAATCATCGATAGCATCTTGCATCTCGTCTAAACCTGGATAACACTCAGCGTATCCTTCTGGTTCGGCCGCGAGTTTGTTTAGCAATGCACCCTTTTTCGGCGCATTGCTATCTGCTACAGCGACTGCAGCGGCAATCGCGTTCGGCTGTAACGCGTTCGGCAACTGAGGCGCGTTTGCCTTGTCATCAGTGTCCAGATTCGATTCGGGCTTATCAAAGTATGAGCTCTTCTTTTTCTCGCGCAGCTGCCCATCCTTTTTGCTTATCATCGTCGGCACATAATCACCAATGTCGCCATAAATACTCTCATCGGTAACGGGCTGACGTGACTGGATGTCGAGTTCGTTCAGTTCATCGCCACGACCGCGTCCATCCTTCAGTTTTTTGCCTTTCTTGCTGTGACGGCTTCCCTGGCGCAAGTACGATAGTATCTGAGCCAATTTATTTATTACAATATCATTGGTTGTGAGAGTTGGTGTATTGTCGATCGTAGGCACGTCTGCCTTGCTTCTGATAAGCGTCGTCGGTATGTCGACGTCGGCATTTTCATCATCTAGCTCGATCACATATGCCATGCGACCTGGCGTAAAGAGTTCATTCCTTTCAATTTGCTTGGATTTCATGGTCATGATTGTCTTGTATACGTTCCGACCGATCTTGGTCTTGAATTGCATCTCGTCATCTTTCTTCTCCGGAAGTGGTTCTTTCTTTGACTTCTCCTTTGGCTTCACTAGTTTCTCTAACTCCTGCTCTTGCTCATGTTCTTTTGCTTCAATTTCACTGCGTACCTATAAAATGTAGCATTATATTATTATATTATTTAATATAATAATGTAGCATTATATTATTATATTATTTAAGAATATACAATGAATGTGAGTTAAAAATTTAAGATTGGTATACATACT
>Ga0157364_1005246_pt1 | contig 13153 bp, 3 predicted proteins | sample AttsexASBM2_FD_111476 | JGI IMG/M metagenome (GOLD analysis project Ga0157364, IMG submission 111476) | Fungus gardens microbial communities from leaf cutter ant in Ribeirão Preto, State of São Paulo, Brazil - Atta sexdens ASBM2 | ecosystem: Host-associated > Fungi > Mycelium > Unclassified ... | reverse complement strand
TCTATCTATCTATCTATCTATCTATCTATCTATCTATCTATCTATCTATCTATCTATCTATTTGTCTATCTTTATTTTCCCGTAGATAATTATGTGTATAAATATTATACAACATTAAGGGAAAAATATGCAAAAAGGATACATCTAAATTTTTCATTAAAAAGTGTGGCAACCTAAAACAGGAATTGTTGAATTTACAATGCATTTCCTGTTTTTAGTAGCTAAAAGAAAAAATGTTACTTTCGCCATACATGAAACACTATGTATAGTGCAAATAGGTATATAAACTAAAAGATACTAAACTAGTATAAAAAAAATATGTTGTTAAAGTTTTAAATTATTTGTCAAAGAGATGCATGAAAAAATATCCGAAGTATATTCGAATAATTATTTTAAAGGTATTTTATAGGTTTTTTTTATATCATGCCAAGAGAGAAATATATATTACTAATAGAATAAAAAATACAACACATAATAATTATTGCAAGCATTTTGTAAATAATACATTGTGTGTGTGTGCGCGCGCGCGCGCGCGCGCGCGTGTGTGTGTGTGTGTGTGTGTGTGTATGAGAGACAGAAAGAAATAGAGAGATATAAAAGAGAAGCTACAAATATATTTTATTTTACTAAGAGACTATATTTTATTTTACTAAGAAACTAGAAATGAAACTCAACATTTTATTATTTATTGATAATATAATCGAAATATTAAATTTACCAATTATTTATGACACGTTTTGTTCAATGAATTCCCGTTATTGTTGATGTATTAAACAATTTCAATAAATATAATTATATGATTTTATAAATGTGCGTAAGCTTTTAAATATAAATATATTATTTTTTTGAATCAGAGAATTTAATAAATAATTATTTATCTTTTAATAAGATAAAAAACACCACATTACTAAATTGCTAATAATATATATATATTTGTTTGATGGATCTAATATTTGATATTATTATTAATGTATTCCAGTATCTACGAAGTAACAATATCTCGCTATACATCAATAATATATTTTATTCTTTTTGATATCAGAAATATATAATAATATTTATTTATTAACAATTATTCGAATTCAATTACAGTAACTATAATTATCTCACGATATTTTATACTTTATTTTATGTACTAGATAGATTCAATATTGTCATATGTAATATATTAATGATAAAATTATGATCGTTTAATAATTTAAATAATTTAAATCGTTTAATAATTTATATGAATGTATACGTCATTTATTAATAATACTATCGAACACTTTCATAATCTGTTCTTTTTCTCAATGAGTTTACGTCAGATGTGACTTATGCATTATAATGATCTTAAAGCTTGGTTTTTCTCGGCGTAATTAGAAAACGGTTGAAGATATTGTTGCGCGATTGGATTTTGCCGCGGGTTTACCTTAATGGAAATACAAGACATTAATTTCATCGCGCTCTGCTCGAACGTGTTAATATCCGAGCATGTACGGTACATCCTTTGGAGATTTCCACTAAGTCAAATTAATTTACTACATTCGACTCTTAGCGAAAATCGATCGGAATTATATATCTTAAATTTCTTCTTATCTCGCATGCTCTGTTTTTCAATATTAAAAAAAGTATAGTATTTTAATTATTATTTGTCATATTTATTTACTCTTCTTTGTTTTCAACTCTTCGACAATGTGAAACTTTCATCCTTTGTCCACAACTTTGAACTTCATATGCAGATTTTTATATTGTTCCAAGATATAGAAATTTAAAAAAATTCTTACATATTTGTGATAGCTTTAACAATGAATTTTTACTATCATAAAAGTTGGATTGTATTTTATTATAAATTTAAATTTATTTATGTTAAATTACAATTAAAAAATCGATAGTAGTGTCTTTAAATTTAAACATTTCAATCGAGGATTAAATTAGAAAAAAATTATATCAAAAAATATATAATTGCACATCATTATAAAGATTAAAACGGCTGCAACGAGGCATCAATGTTTGATGCAATGTTGATATTCGTCGTCGTATCGATCATTAGGGTTGCTTTTTTTATCGGATTATGGGAGCAGCATAGTGGAAAAGCTGCGCGCGCGCGCCGAATCAACAGCAGTATCGTTGTTTCTCATCGCTTTTAAGCATCTTCCACGGGGGGGAGAATATGGATTTCCGATACGAAACTTTTCAATCCGTTCCCAGACGATAAGAACCCACCGAACTTATACCAAGCGAATACCGTCGTATCGTTTATTGCCCGTTGGGAGACCGCATTTAAAAATATTTTATCATATCCGGTCAATACTTACGCTCGTCGGTCTCTTCAGTCATGTCGAATTCCATTTGCATCGTAGAAACCTACATGCAAATTTGCTGTTATGCGCTCTTTAATTCTCGTCTTCGGCCTGAAATCACATGTTTTTATGCATTGTTTAAAACGTGAACAGTCCGCTCGCCCACTGAAGCTCAAGAATGTCGTAGTTACAATATTTTTGCTCCAAAAGCAGGATGACAAAAGAAATTCAATTCAAATTGATCGGAGATTTGATCAAGATTTAATAATTAGTCATTATTGTTTAAATATATATGTATGCACATATATCCTAACATGTCAGAAACTGACGGCAAAATAAAATGTACGATCCTCTGGGATTTCCATATTTATCGTAACTAATCAATCCACAGAGATTTATAAAACGTATGCACGAAACATGGACAACCGATGATAAAGTGCGATACGAGCGAGATTCGATTGAACATATTGCAGATAATTCAACTGTCATATGTGCACAATTATTACATGATATACGTCTCTTTATGAGCGAGAGATAGGAAATGTTTTTTTCAAATATATATGTGAATATATATGTGATATGAAAATTAGAAAATTTATCTGATTTTTAGTTCAGTAAAATTATTAATGTAATATGACAATATGTACAATTTTAAAAATAATTGTCAAGAGATAAACTGCCGAAGGTATTGCAGTGTACAGATTTAAGACATTATTTAAAAGGAGAATTGTATATTATATAATAAACAGTGAGACATTACTACGACATTGTAGAGTACTATTAGGGCATTAATGGGCCTTATTAGAATATAGTAGGCATAAAAATTGGGCATTATTGGACATTAATAGATGTTGATATACACAATTTTAGTTAGAGGTTCATCCCTTGATATCGTAATTATATTATATTGGAAAAAAATAATGTTGCAATAATAATTGCAATTATCGCAATATAAAAATGAAAGGTTTTTAAAATAACATGTCCATTTTAATGATATAACTTTCGCGAGAATTTTTATTTGTTGCATATTAATTATTATACAGTGTATTACTTAAAGTAACTAAAATTAACGTAAATAAAAAATAAAATATCTCTCCGGAGCATTCTTCATTTAAATTTACTCTCGACGCATGGAGGTGAAGATGCATTATTTACTTATACATTCGCGAACGATCTCCTTGGGGAAGGTATTTTCGTATATTATACTTAAATTTACGAAATTTACAAAATTGCATGACCTTGCGCACTCATTTTTGTTTCTTCATGAACATTCATCCGTTGAGATCAAATAAAACTCATGCTGTGCTGTAGCTGACAGTGTAACGAGTTTGCACGCCGTGAAAAATCACGACGGACAGATACCGTGTGAAATGTCATTTTCCTTCGGGAAAGATAATTTATACGGACGCGAGAGAGAAATACGTGCGCTGAATAATCTTGACGCAATATCGGACTGATTTGAATATCGATCTCACGATTTTTTCTGACGCAACATTTTTTTTTTGAGTCGCTGAAGTTACAACATCAAACTTCTAAGAACGCGCGATTAATTTTGCTATGCAAAAAGAATTGTTTCGTACGGTCTTTTTACAATATTTTATCGTAAAATATACTTAGACAATTTGTTATCTATTAATTATATGTTCTGTGATTTTTTATATGCATAGAAAAAATTTGATAAGTAAAGATAAATATTATACATACAGAGACTATGTAAATAGGTATGTTACGTTATCATGAAAAGAAAATTTTATTATTTTGTCATATTCTGCTTGCAAAATATAAAAGCGTAAAAACGAACATTATATTTTGCAGACTGAAAAAGAAGTACATAGCATTTTATGTGTGTTGAGTCCGTAACAGATTATGCATTGGAGATCAAAAACTGCAAAGTGAAAATTAAAATTTAACCCCAATTGAAACGAAACAGATTAAAATTAAATTTACCTGATTGGTCGAATTCTAATCTCCAATGCATGGTCCGATGCAGGTATTAAATCGCAGCGCGCACTTATTAACTTGAAATCAAAGATAAAATAACTATGTTTATATTTTCTCCCTTGCGCGTACATTTTTCCTCTGGATAGACAAGCGCGAGATTGGAATGCCTCGTTGTACAAAGAGGTATTTCATGAATAGCTGAGAGCAACCAGCCGCGAAACAAAAACATTTTTGTCGAGCTGCTATAACGAGGCCCACGTGAACTCGTTATTTCAACGAGTGTAAAACTCGAAGAGAAAAAGTTAACCAAATTTTGGTATGAGGAAGAGAAAAAGAAAACTGTGCACGCGAAAAGATTGCAACGAATTTTGTTCAATAAATTCTTGTTTACTTACGAGTGAAACTACATTCTGACAAACGCCAGAATTATCTTGAGCTTTTTCAGTGCTAAATATAAAATTGATGATTATATTTGTATTTATTATGTATTAGTATCGTATGTTACATGAAAGAGAGGAAAATAAATGTCCGAAAGAAATCAAACAAAATACGAACAAGTTAGGATTGAAACAAATAGCGTGTCTTTCCGTAACAATCGATTTCTCTTGTGGTAGATGTATGCCAATAGATTAGATAACGTAGAGCTTAGAATTCAAGGCATCACTCGGTTTTGTCCCTACGATTCTTTGAATCTGCAGAGAAAAATATCGTGAGAAGATATCGCGGAATATTAGACATTTCGAAGGAATTGGGAAATAAATTTTTATATGGAAATTGTGTGTGTGAAATATTTTGGGACTCGCCAAATACATTTGGAAAAAATTGGGACGAAAAGAAAAACTTATCTCGGACTATCAAAGAACTGAGTTTGAAATTTATTCTTGTAGAAGATTCTTGTAGAATAGACAAAGTTATGCTTATCAAAAATGCTCAACGTTTTTTTAATCACTTAGATTCACTTCTTTGCTCCAACTTCTTATATCTTTTGAATTTTTAATCGAAAATGTCTTGCTTCTTCAGCTTGTTTTTCCAAAAGATTAGCTGTCTTTAATGCATATTTCAAACTGTAAGAGTTACTTTAATCCATAAATTACAATATTTATTAAATCTATTTTTAAACACGCTTTCTTTAAATTTTTGCTCCAACTTGCATTTATGACTGTATGAGGTTGCTTCTTATCTTGATAAAGTGAACTGCAATGTTCACGAAACATTAGCATTTAACGATGCAAGATACGGAGATAAACCCGTAAACTGCATAACTTTCTTGAAGCAAATACCCACGGAAACCTCAAAAGTATTATTTATGATTTTATACATAATAATTAAATTTTTTCATTAACTATCTAACATAGTGATGTACAAATATATTTAAGATTCTTCTCTTATCCTTTATACGAGATAAAATTTATTTATATCTCACATATAAAAAACAAACCATATTTGATTTAATTTTGATATAAACAATCATTGACGTATTATGTAACTTCTCATATATTACGATATTACACACCTACATTGAGAAAAATAATCTGGTTGGATTAAATAGTTCTAATTAAATTCTAATGGAAATTGGACGAATCAGAATTTTCTGGTAAAGAAATCTACTAGAATTCTGGTTGAGATAACTAGAATTCTAATAAATTTTACCAGAAAATTCTAATTCGTTCATTTTCAATTAGAAATTTTTTTCAGTGTATTAATATCTTTACAACTCTAATGATGCCACACACCGTGTGGTTCCAGGTTATTTGAAGAGAACGCGGAATTGCTAAATATGTTCACGAAGTTTCGGGATCAAAAGACAAAGGAGCAACAGTCCACGAGTATGGAATTGGCCGAGCACGCGAAAACGGTCATGACCACCCTCGACGAAGGTATCAAGAGCCTCGACGACATGGATGCGTTCCTGACATACCTTCACGAGGTCGGGGCCTCTCACACGAAGATCCCCGGATTTAACCGGCAATACTTCTGGGTGAGTTCTCTCTCGAAAAGAAATCGCTCGTACGCACCTTGCAATATTCATACGTGGCATATGACACATAAATACGCAATGTACGTGTGTCCCAATTATCAAACTATTAACTAGGCGAAAAAATAAGATATTTGTTATATGACTAAGGAAAAAAGACAATATATCTAAGTTGAAAATTAACTTTAATAAGAAAATATGTGCATTTGGTGAACTAAGAAATAAATTATCTTAGATATTAAAGATAATAATTTATTTTTGTCTGTCTTGTTACATGTACACAATAAGATGTACGTACATTAAAAATATTTATAAGATTAAACGCGAAATTGGAAGTTGACTAATTTTATATATATATTTTTAATGAAGACATTTTTTAATAATAATATAATTAGTCTTATTAGATTAGAAATTCGAAATATTTTAGAATATTTACTACTTTTTATATCCAACTTATTACATGAATAGAAGCTTTGGTCAAAGGTATCTAAAAATTCAACAAAGAAGATCTGAAAATAATTTTAATAATTTTGTTATTATTAGAATAATTATATAGCTCAACTTTATTACTAGAATGTTAATATTGCTCGTTGAAATTATATATAATTATTTCGATAATTCAACAAAATTATTTTTAGATCTAGTCAAATTTTTAGATACTTCAGCGAAATCTTTCCGTGTTTATATTTTTATGTGAACAAATCAGTTAAACTTGCCTTATGTGTCAAAATATATTGGTAGTTTACTTGACAGTTATTTTTTGACAATAATATAATGTAATTAGTTTTTTTATTAAGAACTTAGAATACTTTGGAATACATTTGTATCACTTAAAAAAAAATACAATTTTTGCGTGAGTAAGCTTGTCTTACATATATCAAAATACATAGATAGTTTACCTTAGAATATACTGGGAAAGCGTGCGAAAATTGTCGGAGAGAGAGAAATACATCTCCCATCTCTTGGCGAACATTTTCTCTTTGTGCTGCGCTTATCTCTGGCAACATGGAAATCAAAGAGACTAAACTGGAAACTTTTGGGAGACACTGTAAACTATTTTAGGACCTGTCTCCAAGCAAGAGATTTATGCACAATTAAAGTATAACGATGCTCACGCGACATAAATGTGGAATAAACTTTCGTTACGTTCCTCACAATGTATGAACGTTTAATTTCTATAGCACATTTCTTCAATTGAATGAAAACGTTTTACAATTTCTTACATTTTTTAAAATTCATGTTAGATATTATTCGTTAAATTGGAAAATAAATAATATCAAATTTATTATTTTAAAAATATTATAATTTTACTGACTCAATATATATACATTAGAATTCAGAGTGAATGTTTATTATGAGCTCATACTATCAATTAAAAGTTCAATTTTATTATCTTCATGTTTTATCCAACATTTTATTATTTGCATTACACTTCTTTCTCGAAATTTATATCGCCTCTTTGCAAAGAAGAAAAATTTGCTGCGAGAAAAATTGAATAACAAATGTTGAGACTTTACCCGCAACATCACTATAAGGTATAACACGGCGGTATTTTGTTATCTCATGGTTTTTTATAATCCACTATACAGCTGATGTCCGTCATTTGCTTGCTACGTTGCTATTCTACACGATATCTAAAAAGAAAACATTCTTTTTTAAATGTTCTTACATTTAGCGTTGAAAACGATGGTAAAATGATTATCGTAAAAGATAAATATGCTAAAATTTCACTTTGATATTGCAGAAAAATTTTCTGCACGAATATTTTTTATTGCAAATTCTTTTAATATGAACACTGATACGAAATACATATTTTTTTCATTGCTTTGTAAAATACATGAATGCTATTTCGAAAGAGACAAATTCAGAATAATGCATGACTTTGATTTGATTCGTGCAAACTGCAGAGAGACGTCTCGAAAGGACATTTTGTTGCTATAACGACTGTCATAGGACTTGTAAATATTCCATAATTTTATTTACGATCCTGTTAGTCGAAAACATTTCGAACATAGAACACGAAAATTGATGCTATAACGCTTCTGACATCTGAATTGATTGAAATATAAATAAGCACGCTATGGAACGAATAATTAAACAGCATGAAATCACATTCTTGCTATGATTGAAGTGAGGAAAATTCGTGGGAAATTCCAATGTTTGATTAACTATATATATGTAATTGAACATTATGCACTTAATCATTCTGCTTGGTTGAATAAATTTAGCTGTCCATGCACAAACATACAAATGTCGAATTCATTAAATTAAATACATTTTAATGGGAGAATGCATTTTCCCAATACGAGATTGCAAATATAATCGTATACAAAATCAACTGGCATTTTATTACATTGAATGTATATGATTTTCTTGATAATCTTGATGTTTATTTGAACGAAAGCATGCGTCAATTTGATTCGTCTAATAAATGTGTGTGTCTTTCCTTTTTATATCAATAAACTCATGTATCAGTAAATTCGTATATTATATTTACCAACTTAATTTTTCTCAATCAAAAGAATAAAAAAATTTTTAATTTGGAGCTTACAAAAAAATAATGCAGCACACGTAACAATAAATTTCAATTTTTTAATTCTAAATAACAATATATACATATCTAAATTGTAATGTATATACACATCTTGACAGATATGGTAAAATACAAAAATATGATGAAAAATAATAATCCACGTAATGTCGAAAAGAAAAAATTATTAAAAGGGCCTTGATGCAATACGCAAAAGTAATGACATTTCCCTACTTTTTCGCATATGTATGCAAATTTTTTTATTACTTTTGTGATCGAAACGGAATTTTCTTTGTGCACGTGAGAAGGAAGCCGTGCTAGAGGCTCTTCCCGCATCGCTTTATCTTCTTGCTAAAGAAAAGGAATAAAGGTATTATATAGAAAAAGGCGAGCACAAAAATGCTTAAAAATGTGGTTAAAAATGGATAAATAGAAGACATTTTATTGAAGTAAAATTAATTTTAAAATGAAAAAATAATATTATATTGTCAAGATATAATTCCATAAGTACACCGTTAATCGTAATGACTTGTAATGTAATATATTTCAGTGAGACATTTTCAGAAATTAGTTTCGATCAAAGACAACTTGTTATTTAGTTCTTTCTAAAATGGAGCTTTCAGCTTATTTGACATAATTCTGAGTTTGTTTTTATGTCATTCAAATTGGAATAAAGTCAAGTTATGTGCGCAATACGATGAGAAGGGTTGAAGGTTTACATTACAGAGAACGTCGCATTTATTCGCAGTGTGAAACGCTCGCCACGGTTTCAATCTCTTGGCACGAAATCAAATCCGGTTTGCCTTCCTTTCTCGTCTAATGTGAATTCCATGACTTAGTTATTGTATATAGGATTGATAATTCCTGTTGGACAATCCTACAAGGTCTATTGTGAACCGTGGATACGACGATCGCACAATCGTCGATTCAATCGCCAGTCCTCGTATTGTTGGCGACCACGCTGTTCGAAATGGATCGAGGCTTAAATATTCGCCATATTGATATTATCTTCTTCCGCAACCCAAGAACGTCCATAGCTTCGACTCCATCAATGCTTAAAATAAATATGAAGCAAACAAACTAAACTTTTTTCTAGAGATTTATTTTCGCTTACAAACAACGTATCAAATCATTTAATCGGAAAAAGAAGAGTTACAAAAATAGATATTATAGATATTATAGAATTCACAAAACTCTAGTCTCTTTTAGAAAAATATTTCGAATGGCATTTTCACTTCAATACTAAAAATAATTACTGATTTGCTGAAAACTTTGTACACTGAGAGAAAAAATATCTTGATACTAAAAAATAAACTACAATATTAGAAAGAAACTACTGAATAAATAATTTACTTAACACAAGAAAATTATTTGTTTGATAAATTTTAATAGTTTATTTTTTAATATCAAGATGTCTTATCTCTTAGTATGGAATAATATTTTTTTTCTTTTTTTTTTTTATCGTACACTTGGCAGCTTTTAGGCAATCAGCTGTCCTAAATCCAGGAAGAGAGATAAGGAGTGCTGGCTTCTGAAAATTAAATGTTTCCGTATTTGTCATTACATTAATCTCAGATGTTGTAGTCATGGAAATTGTTTCTGTTCTAGAATTATTTTCCGTCTTAGAATGATATACTTAAGAATAATAAAATATATCAAGATTAATAATATACCATGTATTTTAATTGAATCACGCAAATTTTAATTTTAATACAGATTCAAATCTTCCAAAAAAAAAGACATTGTTTTTTTTTATTAAATAATTAATACAGTTATTTTAAATGTAAATTAGCAAAAATGTAGTTCATACGTGATCGGACATTCTATTTCCAGAAAATCGAAAAACCGTTTCTGGATGCGGTGGAACGCACGCTGGAGGATCGATACTCGGAAAATGTGGAGAACATCTACAAGCTAACGATCAAGTTCATCATCGAGACACTGATCGACGGCTTCGACAAGGCACAGAGTGACAAGGCCAAGTCCTAGTCGTCCTAGTCGTCCCGAGGATCCGGTACGCACGCGATCGCCCTCGATCCTGCGAGATGTTGACAGCCCCCCGAGTCGGCCTGGCTTCCCACATTTGGAACGGGAGAATGTCAGCCGACAATTCTTGAGAAGATGACGACGGGGACAATCGTCGTTCTTGCGTTGATTCGCGCGGCGTCAACACGTCGCTGCTACGTTTCTCCGCGAATTCTTGAGAAACGCGAAATGCGAGTGCGTGGCGTTTTGCGCCGCCGCCCTCGTCGGCCTGAGATCTTTTTCCCCCTCGAGCGGGTCTCGCCATTAAACGTCTCCGGATATTAAGAACACGGTCCTGAGTTAATCCTTCGGGATCTCTTCGTAAAAACCGTGCCGCAACGCGAAGCGAAAGAGCTGCGCGGCTCTCCCACGACGATCGAAGGGTTCTCTCTTTTTATCTTTTTAATTAATATCGATTAATTAATATTGATTGGATTTTCGATAATAGAAAAATGAATCTATTTAAATGACATATTTAAAGGTTCAAAAACATATGAAGTTTCCGATTTCTTCTAGGTATCTTTGCGACATCATTTTAAGGGGATATATCTATTCGTATAAGAATGAAAACGTAACGAATGACTTAAAAAATATTTTTTTTTTATTTAAATAACAAAAATTGGAATTGAATCGTAAGTTTTGATTTAGATATGTCTTTTCAAGTATCTATTATTTTATAGGTAATTTTGCAAACGTCAATTTTAATTTAAGTTTAACTGATTCTTCACTTTCTTCTAATGCGGATTCCAGGAAAAAGACAAAGAGTAGGTTAAACCAAGATTAAATCATACCAACCCGAAAGCGCTATGATTCCATGTTATCTGAAATCTACCAAGTGATCGACCAGCTTTTTACGAATAGTGCCAAAATACCCGTGGGAAAATCGATTCTCTATAGAAAGATTTGTTTTTGAGATTTATGAATTGTATTTTTTTTACATGCAAAATATTATTTAACAATGGATAAATCTCAAATATAAAAACGAAAATATTCCGAAAATGGAATACGTGCTTTTTCGTGAATTTATCAAACTTGTGTTGTATCAAAAGAAAAATACTTCAACTCGTACTGTTATTATTTATTAGTTGTTTATGTTTCATTTCGCCTGGTCTTGCGCGTGAAACATAATACGTTGTAAATATATTATGATATTTGAAACAAAAACGCTAGCATTAACATTTGTTCTTCAACAGAAATCTTGAAGAAATGATTCGCGAATATAAATATTATTTAGAGGCTCATTCTGTAACTCTTAACGACTATATGCTACAGTTAAGAGTTACAGAAAAGGCTTCTTAATTTTATTTATGTCGAGTGTACAAGCAAACGTTTATTTTTTTTGTCATTTTTATTTATTTTCTGTACGTTATTTATTTCCCTTCGTCAGCTAAACTTCCTCTAGTTTTAATACATTTAACAGGAGCAAACGTAAAGTGACACATGTCGTTATTGATCAGACATAAAATTAGAAGGAAGGAGGTGGGAGAGCTTTTCTTTCCCGCAAGAGTCCGAGCTTAAGAGGATTACTAAAACGTAACTTTAGTCAACTATATGATACTCCTCATAAGAACAGGATAAGCTGAAATAAAAGTTTTTTATTACAATACTATTACCAGCAAAATAAGGTTCGACTATCTGCTAATATTCGCCGCACACAATGTCGTTTAAGAGTTTATTACGTCGCAAGAATTCTCATTAACTTTTCATGAATGTTATAAAACCATCCAATGCATATAATGATTCTTTCATCAAATATACCCATATAAATAACTATGAATTTTGGTATCAAGCGTGAGAAAAATATGTTTCCATCCTCTTTTTACGTTTTTTATGTCAAGCTCTTTTATGAAAAGCGATTATTCATTCTACTAATAATATTAAGTTCCTTTTGCTCATTCAGGATGTAAAATGGATGGCTTTTGAAATATCATAACATTTATACTCAAGGGATGAAAATTTCCAGCTTCTGCGATAACATAAATCGCATAAAATTCAATGCATCAACAAAAGATTTGCATCGTTACACGAGTTGCGAATCGATATTCGCATTTAATTGAAAGAGTTGCTCAAATCCGAACCGTTTAGCGCAAACCGATGTTGGAAAAATGTCCTACGGCATTCTGCAGTAATTCGATATATAATTCCAATGACCTCAATTCGATTATCTCACCAAAAAGTTTTTTTTTTTTCAAAACCGATACCCTGTCGTCAATTATAATCAATATATATTGTCCAAATTACCATCGTTATTTAAAATCGGATCGTTCGAATTTCAAAGAGATGGATACCCATAGAGAGAGGGGGGAGGGAGGGAGGGGGGGGAGAGAGAGAGAGAGAGAGAGAGAGAGAGAGAGAGAGAGAGAGAGAGAGAGAGAGAGAGAGAGAGAGAGAGAGAGAGAG
>Ga0157364_1005245_pt1 | contig 13153 bp, 7 predicted proteins | sample AttsexASBM2_FD_111476 | JGI IMG/M metagenome (GOLD analysis project Ga0157364, IMG submission 111476) | Fungus gardens microbial communities from leaf cutter ant in Ribeirão Preto, State of São Paulo, Brazil - Atta sexdens ASBM2 | ecosystem: Host-associated > Fungi > Mycelium > Unclassified ... | reverse complement strand
CACATACATACATATATATATATATATATATTATATACATATATATATGTGTGTAATAATAATTTATGTACATTGCGAATAATGCTCTTGAAGACCACATTAAAATTTATAATCGCTATACTTAATGTCGTTATCTTATATATTAATTGCTGTACGATTTTTTGTCGAATGTTTATCTCATATGAATTACGATATTTTGTATATATTCTTTCAGCGTGTACCAGTGAATCAAATTCCTTTCCTCTTCATCTCAATGATGTTTTTGATTACATTCAAGAATTAATTATCTATATACATATATATGATATACAGTATATTCTTTAATTTCTCAATTGACTCAAAGTCAATGTGAATATGGGCGTGTTATGTAGCATCTATGTATACTTTGAAAATAATTTACAAAAATTTTTGCTCCGTTTAATTAGTCGTGACTTATTATCGTAATTTATCGTTGCGTTACCTCTTCCTAGTCAGACACGTGTAATCTTTTTTTTTTATTCGCGAATTTTCTCCATGGTACGCGCAGAACTTTTAACTCGAAAGGGTCAACGGTCCGTGTTAATTAACTCCGGTTAACAATTTACTGATCTTTTGTTTTAGATTATACAGTCACAACTATAATGTGCACAACTATAACGGGATCCGACTATAACGGCAGAAGATTTAGTTAAACGGAGTTAATTTGCTGACCGAGCCTGGTGCCCAAGTTGTCGGAAACGTATTATTACATAGATCATCTCGCTCTGCTCTCTATTATAATAAAACTCAACACAGATCGACAAGGCGCGAAATATCGAGACGCGTATTCGCTCAACGAAGACATCTCGCCCATCGCTGCTTATCCCGATTTCGCGTCGTGTCACGTTCGTCTATTGCATTTGCGGAACTAGAAGCGTCATTTTTATCAATGTTCTAAAACAATCAATATTTGTTATCGATATTCCATTACTGACGTAGCTATTATAATAGCAAAGTCTTGTAGTTCGAGAAAGCAAATAAAGTCCCTTGACTATGCAGCAGCAGATATTAGCTAGAATTTTCTCTACAGAAAACAATATAAAGATTAAAAACACTTGTTAAAATGTCTTTTAAGTTTAAAATATTTTTTGGATGTTCTGTATGCAGATCTTCTTTTAAGAATATGATGGAAATTATGTACATACACGAATTACGAAAAGAATGTTCGATATTAATGATATTTAAGAGTGTTTTTTATTCCATTACATCTACATCTATTTTTATAAATTTCTTATACATTAAAATAAAAAAAGAGAATTCTATATTAAATTTTGATGACATGTGAATGTAGTGAATGTAGTGAAATTCTATGAATTTATTTCTTAGATTATAAATATATATATAGATATTTTTTTAAGTATACGAATTAAAATAGTTTAATGCCCAATTTCTTCACTTTCAGATAAATTGCGGATAATCTTATCAAGGAGATATCTCCATTATATTCTGGGAGGTATCTCTTGGATAAAGTTATCTAGAGGTGAAAAAATTGGACAAACCGTATGAGAGATATAAGTTTAATAGAATGTATCGATAAGAAGTATTGAAGGTTCCAGAGCTTAATACTTTGCAGAGAAACGATTCGGAAAGTCCGTCTATCTCCATTACACAAAATATTGTCTTATATGTCAACTTCCCTTAAAATTCTACAATGAAAATGGAGACCTTTTTTTTTGAACTTCGATTAATGATTAATATTGGTTATACACAAATCGATTCGTTCGTTATTATACAAACGGATTTTTGTTCGTATTATTTCTGTCCTGATTATTTCTTAATCTCATAGGTCGTAGAATATAACATCATAAATTAATAAGTATATCCATCCACTGTTATATATCACGCATATATTATCATATTATATTATCAATGGCACATATATTGTTATTTAACGTTTATCTTCAGAAATGTGTTTAAAGATCACGGATGTGATCGATTATGATCCCCTATTGCATTATTTTCAGATGAATTGATCGTCGAGCGACTCGTAATGCAGATGTAATTGGCAAATATAATAAACGTAAGAGGCACAAACATGACACAGTCGATGTAATGATAAATATTTTATAAAAATTCAGAGAAAAAACTGAAAAAATATTATATTCATAAATATATTCATTAAATATAACGGAATTTAATTAACAACGGAACCAAAATTCAATAATTATAAAAGTCTGATCGTGTGACAGACATAGATAAAATGCATTTACATGTCGCATGTCTCTAAACTGTGTTCGCATTTATTTTATTATACTAATAGAATCTCATAAATATATATAAATATATAAAAATTATAGAATATTAAGTGAAAATAGATCGACAAATAGATTCAACATAAATAAGTGAGAAGGACCATATTTGTTAAAAGCGGATCTTAGTACCTAATTATTTTTATGTAAATTTTTATAATTTCCAGTTAAGCGTCGATTATTTATTGATCTTGAAACATTTATTGATCTTGAAAGTCTTAGAACAAAAGAATACGTAATATGACAAATTAAATTGATAAGAAGTTTAATGTTACTGAATTTTTTTATAATATAATTATATAAAAATATAATTATTATATTATTATTATATATATTATTATTCGATAATTATAATATTATATCGATAATTAGATAATATATACTGTGATTTTCTTTCGCGGACATATGATACTAATTTCAATTCTCACATAATAATAACAAAAATAAAGATACAGAACTAAATATCCGATAAATTTATAGTTAAAAATAAAGCTTTCCTAGATCAAAATATTACGACAGGCATATATAGATTAGAAATTGATATCGTAATTTCAATGTATATTGTATTGTAATTTCAATAAGAGGAATTATCGCAATTATACCGATCTCCATCCTTAAGGATATTACACTTTTTTTTTAACAAAATGAAAAAAATAAAATTTTTTTCTATATTATATTTTAAGGTACAAAAAAATAATTTGAAAAATTTGACAGTTTAGATCAAAAATGATTTCAATAAGTAGATGTTTTTAAAAAATTAAAATGAGAAATTTTTCATTTAAATTATAAAATTGTATTGTCAAATATAAATATTGGTCTTATTGTGAACTGTTTCATATGTATATAATACATTCTTTTTTGGAAAGTAAATATTTCCAATTCCAATAATTTTTTGTAGAGACTATACACCTGATATATTCTTAAGCGTGAAACTGGATATTTCATAGCATCTGCATTACTCGACCAACGATCGAAGGTTCAGAACACCAGAGGCTTATAATATAATTTATAAAGATGCGAATTTTTTATAGGATTTGTGGTTGCAGTGGTGTTCTTCGTTTTGCCGGCTGACTTTGTAGCGTCAGATATCGAGCAATGTAAACGAATTAGCGAATTATTTAATACCGTGCCTCTAATCTGTACAACTCGGCGATTTCAGAATAAAATAATTAGTCTTTAAAAATACGATTTATATACAAATTTTTTGCCCTTTTATATTTATATTTATTATATATTAAAGCTAAATTTTACTTATATACGTCCAAAAGTTACATTCGATATTTGAATATTTGTCGATTATTGAATTTCTAGGACTTTTAGAGTGAAACCTCTTTAAAAAGATTTGGAGCTCGAAGGAAGTTCGCAGCATGCGATTCAGAACAAAATTATTGTCCGAGACGATTAACAATCATTCAAGCAAACAGTGACCACTTTCGGCTATTGTCTACCCTTTTCGTTCGCATTGCTCAATAACAAATATTCGATAATTCATTTAATAATATATAGAGGGCTCATAATTGCTCGCAACGCGCTGTCTGCTTCGATTTTTCATCACTACAAATATCTTTTATATAGACTATCATTATCGATACTTAATGATGTCGATGCTATACATGTTAAGTTCATAATGCGTGCTTAAGACCGCAAAATTAATAAATCCAATGATCATGTACGACACATGTTTTCAGGTTGATAATTATACTCAAAATTTACTCATCCGACATTCATAAATATATGTCATATATTTCGTACACAATATATATTTATTTCTATACATATATATACATATATATATTATATATGTATATATATATATATATATATCTTACACTTATTATTTCCATTTTGATGAGGCATGATGAATAGTCCAACAGATATAATTTAAGTTTATACTTTCAGGGCGCGGTCAGTTGGGAAAACTTTCAGTATTTCGACGACTTTCGGTGTTTGATAGCATTCCCTCGCTCCTTAACAAGTACCTATAGATCCCATCTAGACTTACGAGTCTTGATTTTAATTAATTAATTATTATCGACAGTGCTTCTCGATACTTAGCTACAATCACCTATTTCTATTCGCGTTTTCTTTCGTGCTTTCTCTCTCTCTCTCTCTCTCTCTCTCTCTCTCTCTCGCTCGCTCGCTCGCTCTAATTCTCTCTTTTAGAATTTCGTGCGTAGAATGTCATGCGTTCAACATTATTATTTGCGGATGTCAAATACGCGCAGACGAAGCGCCAGGCACTTGTATGTAGACACAGAAAGTCTAAGTATATGTATGAATTTTCTTTTTATAACGGTGGGATTTCGATTTATAATTGTGATTGATATTGCGTGTTCTCTGAATAAACAAATCGTAGCCATAAACATTAGCGAAATTCAACTGGAGATAATCGGTATAGTGTTCAGTTTTCAAAGGGCTCGAGAGCTGCGTGTAGAAATTAATCTAAATGGAATTCTCTTTAAAAAATTCTCTTAACATAAAAGATCATCACGTTAAAAGAATCGTGTTTGAAATAATTTTCCAAGAATTCTGATTTACAAAGATAAGTTATATTAGTTATTATTTTTTTAGTCTTAGAATTATACGTACAATTATATTTGATTTTTTAATTTTTAAAAGAGCTATCTAGGTCTAATTTCCTGTCTCTTTTGCCTTATGAAAATTTCAGTTATTTCTCGCTAAGTTTATAGAAACGATTCCATGATTTCATTTTCTTCACTCTTATCGTAAGTAAATATAATGGGGTCACATTTTTTGCTTTTTTTCGCTCTCCCACCTGCTTTTGGTTCGAAGAAGAGCAACGAAATATCAATAGTTTAACTTGGATATCAAATGTCAAAATACAATGTTAATCCACGATATTATATATCTCGCAAAAGAGAAATGTTTATTATTGATATTTATTTTACGTTATCAGAAGATATTTTTATTCAAAAGCTTTGAATAACTTTCGCAGAACAACTTTAAGCGTAGTAAAGCTGTTTTCGTATCGCCTGTTTTCATATAAAAAAAGATACAAATATTTTATCTTGATACTGGCAATTTCTGTGAAATAAATATCTTAAAAATTGATAAGTAAGAACACTAACAATAAAACACATAACAAAATTTCACGCTGCGTGTCAACGTGAAAAAAAATAGCCAAGTCATTTTGTTAAAGAATGATAATTCCAACATAACTTTCTTATGTACATTCAATAATAAAAATAAATCATATTTCTCAATGGAGATCTAGTTTTCTCTGCTATTATCATTTGAATCAGAATTTCGAATTGTAGATCGCAATCGTGGATTAAGTTGATATGATCGCAATGGAAATTCAAACAATCGTCGAATTAAATTTACAAAAAGAAATCTCATTAAAGTGCCCCCATTATATTTCCAACAAAGCGAAAAGTGTTAATCCCTATGTTGTTCGTTTAGAAAAAAAAATACTACCTATTTGCGAAAAATCTCTTTTTCTCGATAAATGAAATTAAATATAAACGTGGAATATGAATCGTCCCTCTTTTATTTTTTTAATTAAACATTAATTAAATGTTAAACAGAAGTAAAGCGCGCGGCCCCCGAATTGAGAGAATAAGACGCTCGAAATTCGATCAAAATCGTTTCTCATCGATTGTGATCTATAAAAGTGTTATTTTTACAATGCTAAACTATTAAGTCATCTGTTATGTTCGTCATTGTTATTTTGCTATGCCGCTATGCCTTTTCTCGTAAGACTCGTGAAGTCTTCCTCCTCAGAGTGACATTAGTTGTATAGTGTACCCGTGCAGTATGCGTACTTATGGTTTGGGCATATATTCACACTTACAAATTAGAAGACAAAACTAGAGCTCCTATAAGGACTTATATATCTAAAAGATTTTATCTAGTATCGCTCCCTGTCGTCTAGTTCACTAGAACTGTGAAACACCACTATTGATCCGCTCTTAAAGCACTCTTAAAGCTGACATTTTGAAACCTGCACTTTCGCACATGCCTTAAGTAATAACGATCTTAAAATATAACGATGCATATCCTTAAGAAGCTAAAAATTCCTTCTTTTAGTCGCGCTTTAATGAGCTAAAATTTAGCAGAAAAGCTTGAAAAGTTTGGGTATTTTCCATTCTCAATGCGCATGTCTCCCAAACTAAACTCTATAAAAAAAGAGGACACTTTCCATGTTTTATTTAGTTTATCCATCTCGTTTTAATTTCTTATAAATAAACAAAATTCGTCATATATGAGGTGGGATTGAAATAAATTTGCAGATTTATATTCTGCGGTACAAAATTTTGAAAGCTTTTACGTATTATTATCATGTAATCGTAATTCGTTTAATTGTTGCTTTATTCTTATATTTTATATCCGCGAATTTGGGAGACTGAGACCTCGAAAGTAGACGCACTCAACTTTTCAAGACAAGGTGGCTTACTATTTTAATGTTATTCAGTGAGACATATAGATTTTTACAAAGTATTATAATTATATTATAATTTGAGTGTCTGTGTGTGTGTGTGTGTATTTGTTTTTATGTATAAATATAAATTATCGCAAGACACAATCATTGAATCATATTTCGATGAAGGTGGAACTAAATCCTCCAACAGCAAGGCAGACCATGCATCTACAGGAGGTCCATTCAATATCTTCATCGAGTATCTCATTTATCTTACATTAAACTTTGCATCTTGTATTGCGCGCTATGATTCTCTTCTAAAAGTTAACGATCTTCGTTAACTGTTAAGCCCCACTGTTACGCTCAAGTTTTTTATACACTTCAGTTTTACATGCACGAAGAATTTAAATATTATAATCGTTACAAATAGCGAATTCTCTAGCAAATCTGAAGTTGATTTTTCTTTGACCAAAGACTTTCGCTAAGGCTTATGGAGTTTTATGACCCTTGAAAGCTATAAACTTGCAGGAAATCAAGCTACAAAAGCGTAAATGAATAATAAAAAATCTTTCTTATGTTTGGCAATTGAAAACATTGAGCTATAAAATATTGGCCTCCTAATACAATATCCGTAAAAAAAAATCACTCTTATATTCATTGATTTATTTTTAAGAGAAAAAATTATGAAACACCTTGCGCAATATGTCCTTATTTCATTAATCTCGCATCTTACTATAAAATGTTATGTCATTTACATTGCCGAGAAAAGGAGATCATCTACAGAATAAATTACCGTAATATATTTACAAATGAAAGGGACTAGTCTTCTAGTCCTGTTTTTTGTTCAGGTGCAAGAAAATATCGAGCGGACGTTCTCGCTCGCGCAAAAACGCGAAGAGACAAAAAACACAGAGATACATACATACATGAAGAATGTTATAGAAAAAAGAGTGCGTTAATAACGTCTAATATACCCGCGCTTTTGTTGCGACACATTTCCTTTTCGTTTTTCGCAGATGAAGCAATACATCAATTAATGATTTAAATGGATATAAATACTTGCTAAGAGTTAAATGGAACGCCGAATACAAGCTGATGGACGTGTTACTTTAAACGCTGAAATGCAGATTAATCCTAGTTATTAACGCACTCGACTGAAACTTCGAGACAATTAAATCTTGCAACAGATCCAGTCTAGTTTTGGTACTCACTGGAATAATATTATCGATAATATTACTGCAATTAACTTGCATTCATGATTTGTCTTAAAATCTAATTTCTCCATAAATTGCCTTATAATCTGTCTATTCTTGTCTATTCTTGCATATCTGTCTATTCCTGTCATATCACTTAATTACAGTTACGTAAGATGACAAATCATAAATATATTACGTTTCATATTGGCGCTTTATTCGCGTAAGATACATTTTCAACAACGCGATTGATTTTTTTTTATGTTTCACTTTTTTTTATGTTTCACTTTTCTCCTTATTTCTATATGAGATGTATGTATGTTGCTTTACCCGGCTAATCAGTTCTCCTGACTACGTTCTTCCAACTATGCCTACGACCTCCAAACAGATTTTTTTAGACAATAAAAACCCATTACTATAGATCTCCTATACGACGCTGATGCTCGCATTTGCGCCGAAAAGAAAATCTTTAATTGTCCGTTCTTTACTTTAACAACTAGAATAAATATTACTAATTAGATTAAAGGGTCCTTTCTTTCCATACTTTCCGATATAATGTTAACATTGTGTTTTTAAACCTAACATTAGAATCATTAATAGTCAAAAATAGCACTTCCACTTTTGCCCCCATCAATAGTTCGGAAAAAAAAAAAAACAATTTTCCAAGCATATTCTCTCTCCAAGTATTGTTGTATTATTAATACTGATTTACAAATGTGGATCATGACTGATTGTAACGTAGGAATTCAATTCTTACACGAACTTAAGTGAGAATTCAATTCTCACATAATTATAGGAAAGAGATCTTGATATATTAATGATTCTAATAATATACAATAATTGAACGCGACAATTGATACATAATTATATGTCTATATTAATATATACGATTTCTATTCATATATTAATAGAATAAGTATTCTATTAATATACGATCCTATTCACATATAGGCTGGATTATAGATTAAATGTGGCTTTTTAGGGCTTTATCGATAAGGCTGTTATCGATTATATGTCCATTACGCATCCAAAGGCTGAAGTAGGACATTATGTTGCTTTCGCCACAAGGCTTGGAGTATGGAATTTATCTTGCTTTCAAGGCTTGCTTAATACTACTAGAATTATTGTGCCAACAAACGACGATAGATTTACACAAGAGTCGCAATTATTACAGTAAAAATACAAAACTTCTAAAGTTTGGCATTATCAAGCAAAAACAATTACTTCTTTAAAATTAATAAAAAAAATCTTACTCTTATAATACTCCTACAACTAATTTTACACGTTACTTCACTGTTAAAGCATAATTAATGCTATAATCGAATAAGCTTTGACATTTGTATAATTTCGTTTGTATGATATCGACGTTCGAATAATTTCGTATTATATAGACATGTTCGATTTATCTCGTAAATATTTGCATGCTCTAATGAGACATTGTCCTGTATCTAACGCCACATGAATTCGACTTGTTCATAGCCTTTTATTTAATTGTGAGTAGATAACATCCCGGCTTATCTCGGACACCAGACACGGGCATCCGTTTATTACTTTCATCCCCGGCATTTTCGTGTGACGTATTTAACACAGATCTTTTTTTTTCTTATAGACTTCCGACCACCAGGGTCACCATGGTTTAAAGGGAGAGCATTTAACACAGATAAAGTTGCTTTATGGATCAATGTTGTATCCTAGTTTATGGATTCATTAATTAGTAGTAAGCATAATTATAGTTATCATAAATTATGAGCTGTGCAACGTGCAGACGATAACGGTCTAATGCGAAATTAAAGTGAGACGAATAAAATGTACATCCTAACGATTAGCAACAGTAAAATAACGATAATTAATTTAATTACGCTAAATTTAGATCCTAAAGCTTAGTGTCTATCTGACAGTAACTCTCAGAATTGAAGAGTAATAATATAAGAATAAGTCTTTTCTATGATACGTCATATTGATTAGTCAAAACGTACGATTTAGACATTTCTCTCAAATGGACACTAGCCATTATTAAATCATGTATGGAAGTCATATAAACAACGCATGTGCTCTACATAACACTCCTCGACTACCTCTACTACAGCTGTCTTTATGTACTGAAAGTTAGTTTATGTATTGAAGTTCGTCCTTATCTACTATGCTGCTCAGCCAAAGTGTACACACGAGTTATTATTCCATCAGTTTTCAAGAATACTTTAAGATTATTTTAAGATTATTTTAAATGATCTCATGAAATTTTTAAGATTAAAAGTATGTTATATGAAAGATAGTATTATTTATGGTGGACATTATCTTTTGGTGTTGTAAATTCAACAGATATGACACGACATGATTCGCGACCAATTTCTAAAGATATTACAATCAATATTAATCGATTCATTTTTTATGCCAATCACTTCAGCATGATTATTCAGCACAATTAGATGTCTAAAATTTACAGAATTTACAGAATAGAGTTTCACTCCTCGCAAAATGAAAGCTATACATACATGCAACAAGATAACAGTCTCGTAAATAGCGATTTATATGATAGTGTTTTTTCCAGGCAATTCGTTTTTTCCATTTTTTCGTTTTTACACAAATGCTAGGGAAAATTCATTCCCTAAAAAAATAAGCGTAATATGCTATACAAATTTCATTGAGTCGAAAAGTGCTATTGTATCTCAGTAATACAACAAAAACTCATTTGTTAGTTAATTTGAGGATTCGAAATTCCCCACATTAATCTTATTAAGCATAATTTTTACAAAGTAAGAATTAACTTACTTTTCGTTTAACTTACTTTTCAACTAGGGATGCACCGGATATCCGGAAAATATCCGGTATTATATGGTATTACTTTTTTATACGATATCCAATATCACTTTTTTTTACTATCCGGTCGGATAACCGGATTAATATCCGGTTTTATGTATGTGTATATATATATATATATATATATATATATAAATTTTTGATTCTTTTAAGCAGAACTTCTTGCACAATTCATCTTTCTTCTTTTTCTTTTCACATTAGGAAAATGAAGAAAAAATTATTTTTTAACATTACTTTTCCCTTGCTTTCTTTTGAAAGCCTTGTTCCACATATCTGGGAAAATATCCAATATCTGATCGAATAATTGCCCTACCAGATATCTGATCAAATATAGGATATCCGAAAATAATAATATTCAATATTCAGTATGCAGTAATTTTATAATCCGGTGCATTCCTATTTTCAATTTTCGACTGCAGACAACTTTATACCCAAACGTGCAAAATATTCTTAACCTGATTTACAAACTGCATTAAAAGCACCTCTCATAAAAACTTATTCTACAAGTTCATAAAATCAATCGAAAATTCGCTCTTCCGTAAATAAAACACACAGTGCCACACATACCAAAAAGCTATCGTATAGACTTATAATAAAGAAAAAAGCAGAGAAGGTGAAAAACAGAAAAGAAAGAATGAAGAAAAGAAAAAAAAACAGGAAAAAGGTATGTAAGAAAATTTATCAGTTGAATTGTCCTAATTGTTAAAGAATTTGTGACGCAACGTGCTGCGATCCCGGCTGCCTGATGAAACTTCTCACACTTGTGTCACGGAGTCGCAATTATATACAATTTCTTCACAGAGACAATAACACCGACCTGGATGACAGTTCAATTTGACGTAAGAATTATGCGAAGTACATAACTCGTTTCGTGTCGGCATGAACTGTGATTGCTCGCGCCATTGCACCCGGTGTCCTGTCCTCACTACAACCCGATTGATGAGATCCTTCTCCGCTGTAAAGTTAAAATTAAAACGCAATAAGATTTCCGCGTATATAATTAGGCATTTCAAAACGATATGATAAAGAAAAAGATAACTTGCTTACCTATCGTGCTCTTTCTCGACCAGATGATATCTAGCCCGGAATGCTACGAGATGAGCATAATATGCAGGCGCTGGTATACTAACGGATCTCGTACATCTGACATAAGTGTGACATAATTGGTACGTGAGACACTGTAACTCATCACTTTCAAAGTGATTATCGTCCCATAAAACGTGGTAATGTGACGGTCTTGATGTACCCTAAAATATAAATAGACACTCTTAGAAGTTAGAACATATGACAATGGAAGTACATTCTCATAGAGAATTATTATTACAGAACTCTGCACAAATCATGTGAAAAAAGTGGCTTGAATTGACTGAAATACCTGAATACCCTGATGACTGCAGAGATAAAAATCGAATTCCGTCGGGTGAGTTATGCATACGTCGACAGTCGTACCCGCCGGAATATTTCCACTTTTACCACTTTGTTCTTTTTTATCCGCGCAAAACAGACGCGTGTGATGTCTCTTCTGCACTACAATAAATGTTATACCGGGTCTGTAATCGATCTCGAGTTTGAGACATGCTTCACGAATGGCAGTCAATTCGTGTTGCAAAACGGTGAGGAATTGGCCTTCGGAGACGCCGTCGCGATACAGAATTATTCTATGTGGCTTGTATCCGCCGGTGCTCTTGTAAAACATTATAAGCAATTCCCTTAAAGAAAAAAAGATAATATTTAGAGCAAGACAGAATAAAAAATAATCAGAACAAATTATAAAATATTAAAAGAAATGTAACAATATTTTCCATAATACAATAATTTTCATAATATAATACATAATTTTTTTCTTAACACATAATTTTATAATTAAGAGATTATAATTTTATTATAAAGATATCATAAATAAAGAGATTATACTTATTAAGGGATCATTTCGCTCTCTCTCTAACAAATTAAAGATCTCTAGAAAATTAAAAATTTTTTTTAAATTAACTATTACATAGAATTAATATTTATTTTAGGGCTATATTATACAATATCTATTATATATTATAAAATATATAATAATAATTATACAACTAAGTAATGGCTTCTAGAATAAATCAATCTGAAAAGAGCATAAGTTGGTTTTTATTGCGAATATCTAATATTGTTTATTCATAACAAAAAATACTAGACGTTTCGATCATTAGGTCATCTTCAATAGTTTTTAAATACAATGTTTATCCATTTTGTTGTTAATTTTTTGTCTTAGGACAATTATTTATAATGATAGAAGAATAACAAAAATAATTAACGACGAAATAGATAAATATTGTATTTAAAAACTACTAAAGATGACCTAAAATAATGGTCGAAACGTACTTTTTGTTATAAATAAATAATATTAGATATTCGTAATAAAAACCAGCATTGGTTTACGTGATCTTTTCAATATCAGACTAAAATATAAATAAGATATATATATATATATATATATATATATATATATATATTTT
>Ga0157364_1005244_pt1 | contig 13154 bp, 4 predicted proteins | sample AttsexASBM2_FD_111476 | JGI IMG/M metagenome (GOLD analysis project Ga0157364, IMG submission 111476) | Fungus gardens microbial communities from leaf cutter ant in Ribeirão Preto, State of São Paulo, Brazil - Atta sexdens ASBM2 | ecosystem: Host-associated > Fungi > Mycelium > Unclassified ... | reverse complement strand
TAAAACGAAATAAAATAACTTCTTTTAATTAAACTATTCTCCTTATAGTCTGTTTTGTGAAGTGAAAAATGTTAATTATTCATTATAAATCTGCAATAAATTTTTAGATTTATTTACACTGAAAAAATAGATTAACTGAAGTGCTTAACTACAGCTAAATAATTAATATAAATTCCAATAATTTTACAGGAAAAATGTATAAATATAAACACTTGATTTACAGGTATTTGTATTTTATAAAACATCCTTTTTATATTATTTGCATTTAAATAAAATAAGTTTCCTAACTATGCACAGAAAAAAATGAACTGATTGTAAGAGAGTTAAAAGAGAAACAACTAGAGAAAAAAAAGTAAAAGGAAGTAGAAAAAATAAAAGTTATATCAATCAATCAATGTTGACTGTTGTATGCTCGCAAAATATAATAGGATATAGGTATATATACGCTTAGATATGCTTGTCATTCATGCCATAACCTGCAAAATGCAGAATCGTGTACCTCTCCATCCTCCCAGATAGATTTATCCTCGAGTGTGGCCATTTGAAAGTTGTGAGAAACTCTTCGCGCTGACTATCTCCGACTTTTTCTAACTAACTGTCCTACGGTCCTACACGCAAAAAATTCTTTAAAAATCAGTTCTGAGCAGTCCTACGCTTCTTAGACAGTTCAGAACAAAAAATCTGCTATTCGCAACAATCGCGACTGTGACAGCCAGACATGCCCCGCATCACGCATGCGTACAGTCTAAACTAGCATGCGCCAGTAGAGTATCTAATCCATTCATGAACTGGCGTCCTTAGTCGCCCCAAAGAGAAATAGAATTATAAATATATAGAAATTAAACATATCTCTTATTATGGGATATCAATTTCTTAACACTATTTAAATTATCTGTACGAGAAATTAATTGGGCATGTCTTGATAAATTATATCGACAATATTTAAGCGAAATATTACAAATTTTTCATCAAGCTTTATTGTTATTCTCTGTCAACCAATTTTTAAAGATATTTTCATCTTCTAAATTTTCGGATACATATCTTTTTTGTGGATCTTTTTCTGACATTGCGATCATTTTCTGACCTAAAATACTTTACCTCATTTCTATTTTCTTTTTGGGATTCCTCGTAACTCCTGTTTTCCGGTTTGGCTTGCAGACTTCGCGGTCCACACAGCACCATCGTTACTTTAACCTAACCTAATGGCTACAGCACTGCGCGTTAAGCTGTGAACAACACGCATGCGCGAATGCGGGCCATCAGGCACGACAGTCGTGTCAATCGTGATCATATACCGACCTATCAAGAATCAGTTTAAAATAATATGGAGCAATTTCGGAAGATGGCCATACTTGTCGCGTTTCAATTGCTCTTTCGGTTAAATGTTTATTTTTTTCTTTCGATTTTACGTACATTTCCCTTGAGATGTCTTAAGATAAAGACAGCTTAAAATTCATGAAAGTTCAAGACGTCTTTTGGATGTCTTTCAAATATGTTCTCTAGGTACATATTAATTAAACAATAAAAAAAAGATTATTATCTATGTTAACAAAATAGTATCTGTAGGTTGATAACTCAATTGTCGATTAAATTAATCAAAGTTTACAAGCCTGAACACTTAAATATATTAATCTAAATTAATGGACGATTTCAGAAACTATTTGTTATTTTTATTGAATACATTTATTGAATATTAATATACTTTTTAAGTAATAATTATCAAATAATCAAAGATTTAATTCTTTCCCTTCTTCTTTCTTTTTTTTTATATATTTCTTTTTCAAATTTTATGTTTTACAATAATTAATAATATATACATGATTTTTTAAAGATAATTATAATTATTATGAAAAATATTTATGCAAAAAAAATTATTAAAAATAATTTAATATTTGACAAATTTGATTTTCATGTATCAATTATCAAGGCATAAGTATACAAGGTTATGCCATTAAAATACGGTACTACCCATCTTGAGCAGATAGAGTCGAAAAGTTCTTACTATTTTGCGATTTTCGCAATGGTTAATGAGATATTAATTACTAAAAATAAATATTAGTTTTTAATAATTTTTTACTTAAATACTAACTTAACTTTACAGAAAAACAGCAAGAGATAAAAATGATTTATTTTCTTCTTGTAAAATTCTGAAAATTTTTTCAGATTTTTTTTAATACTGTATTTTCTCATGGTAAAAAAAATAAGAAAATGCAGTATTAAAAAATTGATAAAAAATTCTGAAAAAATTCTTAAAATTCTATGAGAAAAAAATAAATGATTTTTTCCTCTTGCAATTTTTATGTAAAGATAGTATTTCAGTAAAAAAATTATTGAAAACCATTTAGCAATTTTTTTAGTAATTAATATCTCGTTAACCATTGCGAAAATCTCAAAATGGTACAGGACTTTTCGACTTTCAGTTTAGTCCATTCTATCTGCTCAGCATGGTGCCATATTTTAATGACACCTTATATATACATAACCTTTTTATATGTGTGAAAATTGAATGTTCCAATTTTAATTAAAGATGTTACTTTTTTATGTGCAGAATTTTTATTTTTGTATATAAATTGCTGCAAATACAAACGCACAGCTGTATTTTTTATTAAATGTGACTGCAGCTTCATATAAAATTATATTTAAATAGATTTTGAAATTATTGGAGAAAAAGTTCTGCGATATTTTATTAATACAATATCTTCATTAAAAATGATCAAAATTTAAATTTAAAAAAGAACAGGTTTAAAGCTTAAAATCTTTTTCGAATGGTTACTATATTTTTTGAATTTATGTGAATTTTGTAATTTTTATATATGGAAAACTACAAGCTGAAAAAAAGGGAAATTTTTCTTCTCACTTTATGAGTCTGTCACGTGCCAAAAAAAAAGTTACAAAAACTTTCGACTATCTATATCATGAAAGTTTAGAGTTTTCTTTGCAAAATGGTTTTTTGAAAATGTTTTTTGTTCTAATCTATGATTTTTTGTTCTTTGAATTCGCGAGTTTAGTAAAGAGGGGCATTTTGATTTTAATTGTTCATAATTCCATTAAAAATCATCTTGATGCAATTAAAAAATAAATTCTTAAAGTTGAAACGTTGCTCTATCAAATAGCATCATGCTAATTTTTTAAATGTAAAATATATAGAAATTTTAATTAAAAATGTGATGTTACTATTCTTATATAATCATTGTGCAATTAGAAAAAAGGATAATAATATCACATTTTTAACTCAAATGTACATATATTCTATTTTTTTTTAAATTGGCAATTACATCGTTTGATAGAGCAACGTTTCAGCTTTAAGAATCTATTTGATTAATTGCACGATGATTTTTAACAGAGTTATGAGCAATCAAATTCAGGATGCTCTTTTATTTAATCCGCGTGATAACAATTTAACTTGATAACAAAAAGTAGAAATATTTAAAAAAAAAATTTTTTTTTAACGAATTTTTAGGAAAAACTTTAAGCTTTCATGTCAAATAGTCGAAAATTTCGCAACAAATATATTCTGTATATAATTTTGAGCTAAAAAAATCCGCAGAACTTTTTCTCCAATCCAATATATCATGATAAAGAAATATCAAAAAAATGCGAATTTATAAGTACAACTATTAGAAAATCTCATGTTATCATCATGTAATTTTTATATAATAAAATATGTAATTATTAAAAAATAATTGTGATGATAAATTAGGAGAAGTGAACGTTTATCTTTAAACTTTACTTTGTATTCGTTCATTGTAAGTGTGAATTTGCACATAATATGGAATGAAGAAAAATGGAGACATTAATACGATGAGATGCATCGGCAAGTTGAGGTAATAATGACTTGAGATGGGCACGTATGGAATCTGCAATACAGTCACGCGCAAAGACGCGCCATTTATACTTTCACTGAGTTCAGCATATGAGGGCTGCATTGTTTGTACGTTTTCCAAGGTATATTGCGGCTTACATCTCTAGGGGGTGCACCCACAGTTTCAAGCTAATCGGGAAGTAACGAGTTTGCAACGGATAGCTGCAGCTTTCATTAAACTCTATTAACGCTAATTAGAGAATAACTGAAGGCTAATTACAGAATAATTGTGGCATATAAATAAACATCTACACGAGCGAGGATAGTTAATAAGTGAGTTAATTTGTAGACCGATGTATATCGCATTGTGGTTTGAACACCGAATCTTACTTTAGGGACGAGTCGTAATTTGTCTCAGTACAATAATTTTTAATCACGATTGAGCTTTATGAAATGCAAAATAGCATTGCAATGAGCTGTTAAATATGCGTGATATTTCGCAGAACAGATAATGCAATTGACGTCCAAGTAATTTTGTATTCTTCATAAATATTTACGTTTTATAATTTACTCTATAACCTAATAAATCTATAATTTTAATAAATCTATAATTTGGAATAAACTTATAATTTAGTATAGATATATGTGTGTTACTATTATAATAGAAATAAAAAAAAAACATGAAATAGCTTCAATGTAGACCAGATCATAAAGCATAATATATCAGTTATTAAAAATATGGTAATTTAATTTGGTCCAGTCGGAATAACTTTGGCCAATTTAAAAAATGTTTAAATAAAGTCTCGCGTCCGGACGGACATCAGACATAATACATTTTAAAAACATTTATTTTTAAAATAATCTACGTCTAATAATCTAATTTTGACGTGCAATTTGGGCATTATCAAAATTTGGATGACAGTTATTCTGATTTTCGGTCAAAGTTATTCTATCTTTGGTATATTTGTACTTTATTAATTGGTATCAAAAAGAATATCGTGTTCTGATCGACACAGAAAGTTCGGTGCTCGATAAATCGACGGTATTTCAATTCTTTTTACCAGCTAACTACCGCGTTTTGTTAAGCACAATCCCGAATCGCATAAAATATCAAATTTCACCGCGACTATGAAGTCCGGGATCCTAAGAGAAGTGCCCAGAAATTTTGCAATTTTTATCGTGGACATGCAATATCGAGGGGATATATTATCGAATTTCCATATCGACATGCTGCCATTGAAGGGTTATGCCGAGCTGAACGTTTTATAACCGACCGTAACTTAAAACTGTGCATTATCAACCTTACGAGACACTTGGTCATCTCCGAGAGAGTCCGTAACATGTATAGTAATCCTTCGATAAAGCGCAACGGAAGCACAGTCCCAAATGTGTTCGCAAACAATGGAGAGAGGCACTAAATTTTATGTCAGGGGCATGGCTCTCGTTTCGCCTCGCATCATGATCCTTCTCTATGAACGAAAGAAAAGTGTTTTCTGAGTTTTTAATAATTCACTGTTGTTTTAGGATTATTGATAATTTATAATAATGTCTCGATTTTCATCAGCTCATTTAATATAAATCAATATAAAGTTGAAAAAAATTAACGGAATATTTATTATCTTTCTTTCTAAATTTTTAGAAAATTTATACATGTGTTATAAAACTAAGAACTTTTTACGTGTTGTTTGATGATGGATTTAAATTTGTTATTCCTTTCAATCTTTTAATTTTAAAATGCATTAATTTTATGTATACATATAAACATTGGGAAAATGAATGTAAAAGATAGAGGTTTGTAACACAAAAGGTAAACCGCTAAAATTGTGTACATCAATGGATACTAAATCAATAATATCTCAATAATACCCAAGTAATACTCAATTTTTTATGCCCTACAATGCCCAGTAATGCATAAACTCATATTGCTTATTATAATATACAATTCTCTTAAGTAATGCCTCAAATCTATACACCAAACGCAAACATCTTTAGGATTTACTCCCATTGTTATAATATTTTTTTAACTTGCAGCACTTATGTTAATAATCAATTATTTTTACAATAATCAATTATTTATCTTTATTTTTAGAAATAAATATATAAATAAATAAAATAATTGTAGGCCGAGATTATTTTGTTGAAGGCTAGGTAACTTTATGACATTTTTTTTTTTATTCATTTGAAGATTTGTGAAAATACAATGAAACTATCGAATAAAAAGACAATAATAATTAAATATCTTATACTTACTGACTACAAATTATTCGTAATTAATAATTAATAATTCATCTCAAATTAATTTAGTTATAAACTTCACTTATAATAACCAACTGTTAAAGTAAGAAAAATTATTGACATCGTTTGAAGAATATAAAGGACATATTAATATAGTAATAGAATATTGTTATCAACAAACTTTTCGACATAGTGACATTTATTCAGGTAACAAAATTGATAAGTTAGACATAATTATAAAGCGCAATCAAATTTCGCACGTTAACGAATATTGCGAGTTTTCCAAGTTTAATAAGTTACATGTTTCCCAACATAATGTAAGATGATTCATTTTCGATACATGTGCAAAACGAAAGATATCAAAGATACGTATCCCTGTTCTATTATTTCGTGATAAATGCTAATACGTATCGTATAATTAATGTTTCTGCTGGTTCTCATAAATTTCGTATAATTCTTTGACGCTATTATTCCACGATAAAGAATCGTTCCAAGTATCGTTCATAATTAGTTTGCTCCCTCGTTAAAACAACCGAACTGAAACTGACCACGCTGAAACTCGACTTTAACTTTTATCTTGTTAAGATGAAAAAATTGCAACAGAATTTTTATATAAAAAGAATTAAGCGACGGTTTTAATCAATATAAAATAAATTTTTGGCAGCTTATCGTTATTTATATGAAAATTGTACGATTATTGTGTTAGATAATCGTTATTCTACATTATTTTGGTATTGGTAGGTTTTTTATTTCCCGATTTCTCAATATAGGCACATTGAAGTTGCAGTTACACGCGAGATACATGTAACTGCATCTTATTGAAATGCTAAATAGCAACCACGTAAATGCGCGCTAATTAAGCACGAATATTATTCTGTACGAATGTTGTTCGATAAATCTGATATTCACGTTGTGTTTTTCATTATTTCGCTTGACGGATTAATTACTGACAGCTCATTGAATGTCCGATAATGCAAAAAATCTTATGGAATATTTTTTTATACATTCACTGTTGCAATATCGTATATAAGAATTGATGATATATTAATTTATTAATACAATGAATGATAATCAATGTTATCGCATAATAATTAATTGCGTAATAATTAACCATTATTACGGCAAAGATAAAAGATGCGAAAATATAATATATTAATAATGATACTATAAATGGGGTTTTTGTAGACCATAAAAGCTTATAAACATATTCACTATTAAAATTTCGCTTCATTTAATATAATAGATTGCTTTAATTAAATATCAGGATATCTGTCGACTAAATTTTGCGCGATAAATGCGGTGTAGTAGAGATATACTTCTGAATTTTACTGATAAGTATATTAATTGTATAACAACATATAAATATATATAATTTTTGCTGAGATGTACTTAATAATAAATTTATAAATTTTCATTGTTTCATTAATAACATTCATTAATTATAACTGTCGATGACTCGGTTATGCATGCGAAGACGTGTCGCATAGAATTTGCCGCTAATAACACAGCCATCGAAGCCGTCACGAAACCTTTTAGACCAGACATTATTAAATTATGCTGACTTGACCCATATTCAAATACGTGTCATTTCCTTTTTTACTTAATGTCTGTTCATAAAATGTTGCGATAACGCTCGATAGTGACTTTTAAGTATAGCAGCTTGTCGCGACGTTTCATGTTAAATTTATGAAAAATAGAGGGGTAACCGAAGTAAGTCTCCAATCGAAATAAAGTAAAAATCGACAATGACCCGGATTTCCTTCCTTTTCAGGCGAAGGAAACGCAGATTGAAAGAGGCACGAGATTTCCGTATTCAATTTAACATTTATTAATATGCAAACGCGAAACTCACTCGGCGCGAAACAACAAGCTCCCTGATTTCCGAGAGATGATCGTTTGACTTCAAAATAAGTCATTGTCAAGTCAACATTTTCAGAAATTGGATCACCCATATCTGAATTCCATTTTGACGTAACGAACCCTCAATTTCCTCGCGCACGGAAGTACACGTTAATTATCGGCAAGCCTGTGCTATAACTCGCTTCAAGTCCTGCTCTGCAAATTCTGCTCTGACGAAGACCGCGTCACTGGATAAGCGTCTTTCTCGAGGCGGAAGACGCCATTAATTGGAGGGCGAGTCGCGAAGGGTAATTCAGGAAATGGGACTTCCTTCCAGCAAGACGCCGGTTGCGCACTGGGCAAAGCACCGCGGATTGTTAAAACAAATCCTTTGTAGCGGGCGTGAGGTAATTCTATTAATTGGACTCGGAGAAAGGAAGAGAGTGCAGGTGCGCAAATATCGGCATTTCTAGCGGCAAGATAGACGAGAATCTAGTTTCTCCGTTTGCGCGCGAATTCGTAGTCGACAAAGAAAGGTCGATTATTTATTTAGCATTCAAGCAACTCGTCGTCAGTGCGAAACTTAAAGTTGCGACAACAATTGAGAAGAAAGGCTGCGTTCAGCAAAAAATGCAACTTTGAAAACTGTTGTAAAATTCTTGAATATGATTGGTTTATGTATATTTAGAACTAGTGAGAAACTAAGAAAAAGACCAATCATATTAAAAAAAAAATATTATTCTTTAATATGATTTGTCTTTTCCTTAGGAAATGAATATTTTGAATATTTATACATTTGCAACAGTTGCAAAGCTGCTCTTTTGCAACCAATACAGCGTTCAAAAAACAAGTTGCGTATTTTTATTCAGAGGAAATCTCTCTATTCAAAGCATATCGTAACGATATCGATCAATTTGAGGCGTTCATTAAATTTTCTAATATAACAAAATAACAATTTATATTGGCAGAATGTTATAAAGGAAGATTTTTGTGAGAAAGCTTGATAAAGCTTGATAAAGTTCAATGAAGTTCAGCTCAAAATCAGTGACATAAATTTGATAACTTTCGTATAAAACATGAAGTTACTATGTCAGCAAGCAATTATTAAATAATTTTGATTAATTAAACTTGCGATTTTCAAAACTTTGCAATCTCTTCAAATGATAAATGACTTTATGTTTTCTTAGTTCTTTTTCTTCTTTTTCATTTTTTCCATCATTTTTTCTCTTATCTTGGATATAACTATCAATTTTATCGAAATTAGAATTGGAAGATATAATCTATTACTTTTATTTTTCATAATTAAGTAAAAGCTGATCTCTTTTTAAGTTGATTTTATCCTAAATTTCCAATTGTAAAGTTAATTAGTACAATTGAATTCATCATAAAAATTGAGACTCATCAGAAGATTTCTACATGAAAAAGATAAATTACTTAAAAACAAAGAATATTTAATGCATTTTGCAATTATTTGCTATTTAATATTTTTGATACGACATTTAGCTTAAGCAAACAAATGAGAAACCTTTTATCCGCTTACTGCAAATCCTTTGAACGTATACGCTTCGTAGTTCATAAAGTTCGATTGTATGCAGTAATTTATCATCTGTCTGCAGATAATTTAACGATGAGCATGCAAACGTCTTTATTCGCGTGAAAACATCAATGATAAAATATTTCATACAAACATGAATCTTTGACTTTACATAAAATGTGTCTCACAAATGAATGATTTGCAAATATTCGACACTTTATACCTATAAGAGATTTTTCATTTATGCAAATTCTACTAATAAACTCTAAAGAGATTTTTTTGGTCAGACTTCCGATTTATAATCTCATTGAAAGAATGTATAACCGCGTTTGGCGGTCAGGGTTTTAATTTACCTGCTCGGAGATAAAAATAAATTTCTTGTCGCATGCTGCACGAGGATGATTGTGAATAATTAATACGCGCGCCAATTTTGTCGACCGTACCCATTAGCTGATTTGATTGAATGGTTTCTACATTGATGTACAGTCGCCAAGCTTGAAAGTATTCCAAATCCACTGAATAAAACCGCCATAAGTACAAATAAATAGGTAATGAGCCAACGCTAGTTCGCGAGAATGTAATCTGTTTTGTTCAAGAGATTCTCATTCTTGATTCAAGTTAATTAACATTTCATCGCAATGCTCTAGCATGTATTTCATATCTCAAGTGAGACGAAATGGATAACAGCAAGTAATCGATAATGTTGATATAATATTGCGCCAATAATCACCGATTACTCAAGGCGGCCAAGAAATAACGTTGAAACGCTGGTTGACGACGTTCATGTTATTACTGAATCGTGTCAGGTAACGTATAACAACAAGGACACACAATAGCTGCTATGAGTAACGCCATTATCGAATATTGCAGAACTATCTCTGCATAATGCGGATATATAGGATATTTATAATGTCGCTGAATATTTACTAGGTCTATCGTTAAGATGATAACGTTTGTCGTACTTCAACTTTGTCAAGTTTCCAAAAATTGGAGGGTCTTCGTGTTCAGAAGGCCCTCCAAACCTTTATTAACTTATTCGCTGACTCATTGGATAAAAGTTGACTTACTCCGTTTTTAGCAAAGAATACCAATAAATTTTAATTTCTGATTGGTTCACCGATTGGTCGTTCGATTTGAAAAATTCAGAAACAAATTGAAGCACTCATTCATGAATTGTTCAACTGTTTAATTTTGTAATTTCTACCGGCAAGTGTATAATGATGAATTTTCTTAGTTTCAGTATATATTTTTAATTAACAATATATTTTCGTAGATTTACAAAGTATTTATTAAATTTTTGAAATATCGAGGATAAATACCGAGATGTCGATAAGTATATATAATTATGACTCTAAGATTCAGACTACAGAAAATATCTTCATCTGATTCGACGCCAGCCAGCGAGACGGAAATAAAAAGAAAATCTATGCATTGTGAAAAGCGGAAAATGTATAACTTTTATGTATAGCTTTTTTGTAGTTGATCGCAAACTCAGGCTTGTGTTGGTTTTTCCTCGCGATTGGACTGCGTCAAATAAATTAGATTGAAAAACGTAAGGAACCGCTGAGGTAAAAACGCAACAGACAATCAGAAGCGGAAATATGAATAAATGTCGAAGAATGTCGGAGTATCGTGATGGAAATTAACCGAGAAACATTGGAATTTTGACGCCAGCTAATGTATAAACTCGTGACTATTACTGTAGTGGTGTAGAAATTGCAAAGGCGGAATTCCGGATGTCAGTGATGCAAACGTAAAAATAGTGCGCCCAATGCATCTATGAGTTATCAGCGTTGAAGCATGTTATATAGAATCGGATTCCAACGTGAAATTTCTTTCTCAAAATATTTCAGAACCTTGTCAGACAAAAACTCAGTCCAATGGCGCATATTATTTAATATAGAATGTTTTACAATTCTAGCATCTTTACATTATACATTTATAAAATAAATCGAACCAATCTTATTTTGAATTACGTATACTCGCGTAAGATTTATTTTATATTTTCGTAATTTACTAAATATTTTTGCAATATAATTAAGTAGAAAAAGATTGTTTTCTATTGCTCATCTAATTTCATGTTAATTTTCATTTTTTCTCAATTTTAATTTTAATGTTTTGTGCTTCTATATTGTAATCGAACGTGATATAATGCGTGATATAATGTGATATAATAAATTAGTATAATTTTTCAAGCATTTAAATCTGCCTGCAATTATAATTGGCAAACTACATTTTAAAAATCTCCATAAAAATTCTTTCAAATAATAAAAATTTTTTGATTCATGTTAGACTAACCGATTATACGATAAAAAACATTATGTATTTGTGTTGGAAATGATCTACTTACGTTCTTGTTACTATTTGTATTGAATTTTTTAAAATATTTGAGTGTAATTTAATATAATGTGATTACGTTATTTAAAGATTTTGTGTGAAATTAATATTCAATGTTTCTTAGTATTAAAATAATCACAATTTATGAGTAAGTGAATTAGTATGTAACATAAAAATGTGTACAATATAATTAATAGATTATAACTCGGTTGAAATAAATCCATACAATCAATTAATACCTATTCGAGCAAACACTGAATATAATTTAACACGTGAATATAATTTATTCAAGTAAACATATCAAATACGCAATCGTTTCGATCCTGATTTGGATCCTTATCAATGCTTCAGCATGATCTAAATCAGAATCGAAATGGTTGCGTATTTGATTTGTTTACTTGAATAAATTATGTTCACATTGCCAATCAGTATTTGCTCGAATAGACATTAATTGATTATATATAAAAATATATTTTAAAACGTGAATTTTAAGATGAATGAATAAATGTTAATTTAACATATTATAAATGTAATTATATTATAAAAATATAAATAATAAAAATATAACTTCCACAGTTTTGTGGTATTTTTTTTCACACAACATCTGTGTTGTCTAACATTTTCGTCTTAAATGAATACAAAAAAGTGAGTGAACTGTTTGGAACATGTATTATGTTTGACACAAATTTTCTAACAGTACATGTAGATAAGATTAAAGATAAAATATTTAAACTTTGCTTAGTTGTAAGAAATAGCTTGGCGGCAAAATTATGTAATTTAAAGAAATTTGATAATAAATATCTTTTTAGAGGTTATAATGGATAATGATCTCTCTAAAACTGTTTTCTAACAAAAAATTGACAATATATTTATCATTAGATTCGTCATTTAAAGTAAGAATAAGTATTTTATGGGAAGGTTTGTAAAAAGAAGTGCAAGACTGTGTCAATTGTAGCTTAATTCAGAAATCTGATCGTATATTGATACTGAGCGTCAGATTAGAATATCGTTGTTATACGATCGTCATTATCGTTCGACACGCGAGCATGCGAAGAAACACACGACACGGAAGAGCGGAGCGTAATGTCGAGACGAGGAAAAGACTGCACAAAGGAGAATTGAGCTATTGGAGCGTTAACCTACGTCCAGACGACCTCTTTTTCTAACTAAAAGAAAAAGAGAGTCTCGCTCTGAGATATTTTGTTTGCTTCATAAAAATTGCTAGCAAACGAAGATTGGAATGTTTTATAATGCCTAATTCAGGCTACGGACAGTACTTCCAACGACTGTATAGTCTTCTATCCTCTTCTGTTTTTAAAATATGTATGAAAATGGTTATTAAAAAAATTAAATTTATTTTGCAATTATGTTCTTTCTGAATGCATATATCATATTTCTACGTTATAT
>Ga0157364_1005243_pt1 | contig 13155 bp, 13 predicted proteins | sample AttsexASBM2_FD_111476 | JGI IMG/M metagenome (GOLD analysis project Ga0157364, IMG submission 111476) | Fungus gardens microbial communities from leaf cutter ant in Ribeirão Preto, State of São Paulo, Brazil - Atta sexdens ASBM2 | ecosystem: Host-associated > Fungi > Mycelium > Unclassified ... | reverse complement strand
GAGCTTTGCAATCTATTCACTAGATTTTCCAAAGGAACTTGTTACACAGTGTAAGATTCACTGTTTAGGAGTGTGTTATCAAGGGAAAGTATTTGCAAGCAGATGTTACTTATACATTCCTTTTAATATTCTTTCTAACTTTATTCTTTCATATTCATGAGAGCTCTTTTAAGGGTTTTATAGGTTTTAATCTTCTTTTATATTATTGTTTCTACACCTTCTATTGATTTCTGAAGCTGATATCATCTTCTTTGAATTCTTTTGTATGCAGTTAAGGGCTAGTTACATAGTTCTTGTTATATCCTAGCATAATCTCTTTTCTGCTTGACTCCTGTTACTGAGAATGTTTATTACCTGACAATCTTGAGCAACAAGGAGAGCTTGCTATAATATTAGCAAGTTGCCTGCTTAACTATAGCATAGCTGTGAAGAGAGATCATAGTATGAGGTTTGTAGATAATTATCAGGAAAAGACTATAAGAGATTACTAAAAAAGACTAGAGCTAGGACTAGGAATGAACAGATGTGTAATAGCAGTTATTGAAAGTCTGGAAATACTATTGAGGGTGATTCTTACTTCAAGTAGTTAATCATATAGTAGGAAGATCAGATCAAGTTTGGGAACTTATTTGGGAATAGATATAGTTATCTGTAAAAGTGGGTAAAGTACCCAGGTAATAGATCAAGCTAAAGAACTCATCCATGAACTTGCAGCTTAACCTTGGATAATAACCTTAGTCTCAACTTATATGTTGTATTGCTGTTTGTTATGTGGTTGTAATTTTGGATGAAAGAATAAAGTATTAAGATATTAGATGTGGTTTACATCTTATTATCTAAAATCTACTAAGACATATCAAAAGTCCAAATATATAAGTTAGTATATTATCTGAGAATATGGAAGATAGGTTGGAACAACTTTTGGCTTCGGCTTGTATGCTGTGCTTCTACTAGCTATACTAGTTACATATTTTGAAAGTGAATTTGGGAACTTTAGTAGCTTAGAAAACTACTGGAAGATAGCAAGATATATTGTTACTAATACTAGAAAAGAGTATCAGTTTTAGTTAATTTTCAGAATAACTAATACAGTATAAACTACTGGATTATATACTAGGTATGCTATCTAGGATAGTTATCTAAAATAGAGGCTATTAATATTATGACTTATCTCTCAAGGATTAGAGAAAAAGCATACTTGTATATAGAATAATACAAGAGAACTCAATAGAGTTCCTACTACAGAATAGTCTACTTGAAATCTCTAGGAGTTGATCTATACACCTCCTACTTACTCTAATATCAGAGTCATGAACATTTGACTTCATTTATTTTCTTTTCTTTTTTGAGAATTAGAGTTAGGGTTTAGCATGACATCACAGGTCACTGTCACACATCTGTCACTGTTATACTGTCACACAATCACATATTATGATAAAAGATAATAGAAGGTTCTAGAAGAGATGATATGTCAGGCATAGTTCATACTAGGGGTGAAAGTCTATGAGATGGGCTTGTTAAGATCAAAGAATGTGGACTTAATTTTTTCTTTATTTTCTTTCTCATTTTATTTTTCTTTCAATTTATTTTTTATTTTTCTATTTTTAAAACTCTAGGGTTAGGATTAGAAGTGATTGGTCACACTGTCACATCTGATAGGTGTGGTCACAGCATGGATCATGAGACTCAAGAGAAGAAGTAGAAGGTTCTGGAATAAAAATGATATTATACAACATGGATACTACATGTTGGCCTCATGCTTGACACATGATCATTTAGGGTAGGATGCACAGCATCTAGCATGGACCATTTGTAGGAGTATATAAAGTAGGCTATTTTGTAAAGAGCTCTCTATCGAGTTCTCTTGTGTTTCTCTAATATAAAGAGTTGTTCTTTTATCCAACCCTAAGGATCTAAGATCATAACAGGGCTCAGATATGTGCAAACTTGTGGAATGACCTTGGCTTCAGCTTATATGCTGCACTGTCTGTCTGCTGCATGGTCACAACTTTAGATAAGAGGAAGAAGTCTGAGATAGGAGTGAGTGCTGATTTGGTATGTTGCCATTGAACACCAGGAATTGAGTTCAATAAGAGTTATCTTTGTCAATTATCAGACTAGCGAATTACAGTGTAACTACCAGTCTTATATACAAGTTCATACTATAGAAGATGTTTGGGGTTTCAGTGGTATAGCTTGTTATAAGACGAGAGTGTGGACAGACTTTGGCTAGGGTTAGGGTTAGCCGGACATAGATAGATAAGTAATTAATTATTAGTCTACAACGGATGGAGAGCACGTAACCTGGAAGTTATGTGAAAGAGTCTAGAGCGGTCTGGAAGGACTTAGGGTCTAGAAGGATTGGGAAGAGTCTAGAAGGAGTTAGGGTTAGGAGTGATGTCAAGGGACATGGGTTCCTCATGGTGTACATATGGTGTGCACATGTACAGCGGAGATTAAAGATATGATGTCAGAGCACATGTAGGAAGCATGGTGGCCTTATGGAAAACACATGTGGATGAGTAAGAGGACATGAGAACAGAGCATGGACTTTAGGGTCGGTAATATAATGTTGTAGCACGGACCAGGACAGGATAGTATATATAGTGGTAGATATTAGTAGGAGCTCCTTATCGAGTTCTCTTGTAATCCCCCATTCATTACTTGATAGCCCACTGGAGAGCTTTGCTCGTTGTAAGATCATTTGTCCTTGAGTGACAAGTGGTTGCTATAACATAGCTCCTATTACACTGAGTGGAGGTTTCAGTATTAAGATACTGACAGGAGTGACTCTGCCATGGAAGACTGAGTCAAATAGGAGTATCTCTGTCATGAAGGACAGAATACTTGGATGATTGTATCACTGCTATGAGGCATGTTGCAAGTAAGATGGCTGCTGTGGAAGGCAGGCTTTATTTGGATTAGCTATTGAAAAGGAGTATACTGCAGAGATGTGTTTTCCAGATAAGTAGACTTGGCATATAATAGTATTTCCCCCTTAGGACTGAGCCTTCAAAGTTCTATTAAATTTATTTTTGTTTTGTAGTCTAAATACGTGAGTAAGAAAATCAAGAAATCAAATGAAGATAAAAGTCTGAAAGTTTGAAAGAAACTCCAAAAAGTGCATGGAAGCTGGGGGTTAATGAGAATAAGCAGACTGAATATAATAAGAAATTAATGAAGGAATCCCTGTTAGAAAGTGTACAGAGGCAGGGGGCAAGTGCAACAGCATAATCAGAACAATGGGAGTGGACCAGACTTGATAGGATATGTGATGTGGAAATTAGATACCAAGCCAGAGGCATGAGTGAGTTCCAATGCAGGAATCCACTCAGATTCATCTCCAGTGTCTTCATACCCTAGCCAGATCACCTTGTACAGGAGTTTGTATGCCTGTCAACAATTGATTTTAGAGTCCACTATCTGAGAAATTTCATATTTAGATTTCCTGGCAATTATAACTGGAGCAGGGGCCAGTTATGCTCTCTTGGAGAAGGAATTGAATGTGGCAGGTTCGAGCATGGACACATGGAAGACTGGATGAACAGAGCACATGGACTCTGGAAGATAGAGGGTGAACAATAGTGTACTAGGCTGAGTGATAATTTCATAGAGTCTGAGATATTTTTTGGAAAGCTTTTTTGAAGGCTAAGTGGTTCTAAAGAACTGAGCCTTGATAAAGACTTTATCACCTACTTTGAAATCAGGAGCAGGGGAACATCACACATCAGCAGATTGTTGTTGATAACACTGTTGGGCCACAGAGATTTCAGCTTTGAGAGTACTCTGTAACTCATCAAGATCTATAGCAAAGTCATGGGCTTAAGAGGAAGCAATATCATGTTCAGGGTGAACAGTGATGTTCAGATGATATCTCTTATTAGCAAAGAATGGGGAAATACCGGTAGTAGCACTTGGAGTATTGTTGTAGGCAAACTTTGTGAGAGATAGGAGTTCAGACCAGTTGTCTTGCTGGTAGTTATAATATACATGGAGATATTGCTCAAGAGTCTGATTTGTGCATTTGGTTTGTCCATCACCTTTGGAGTGGTAACCTGAGGTGAAGTGAAGCCACATGTCCAAAGCAGTGCCTAAAGATCAGAAGAAGTTTGACATAAACTCTAAGCCTCTGTTGGAGGTGATATGGGATGGAACACTGTGTTTGGAGAACACATGAAGAACAAACAGATGTGCTAAGTCTATGGACATAATAATATCATGGGCAGAGATAAAGATTATCTGCTTGGTAAGCTAGTCAACTATAACTAAGATAGTGTCAAACCCAGAGAATGATGGAAGTTTTTTGATGAAGTCCATAGAAATAGAATTCCATGGTCATTCAGGGATAGGAAGTTGTTTGAGAGATCCATAGAACTTGTGACATTATGGCTTGGATCACATACAAGTGACACAGGACTTGCAGAATTGTTATACATCAGCATGGAGGCTGGGCCAGGAATATCCATAGTGAACTAGTTCTAGTGTTCTGTTTTGATCATAATGTCCAGCAAGGATGTGATCATGATTATACTGGAGGACATGTGTATAGAGATTACTAGCAGATGGTATATAAATTCTGTTATTAAGGAGGAGAAGACTGTTCAGATCTGTAGACCACCAGCCATCTGCAGAGATGTGTTTTGTAGCAATTGGGTCACTAAAAAGGGCAAAAAGGATGTCTTGATGTAGGGTGTCCAGATCAACTATTGTAGCTGTACAGAGAGAAAAAAAGAGCAGGATAGTAGCTTGTATGGAGGCTGCTAATTGTTGTTGAGTAAAGATGGGTTTGAAGTTGTGAGGATTGACTGTGGCATAGCCAGTATTCCCCCTTTTAAAAATAGACATCCCATTGTCTAGTGAGAGCATCTGGTTTGGTACCAAGACAACTAGGATGGAACCTGATGACAAGGTTGAACTGGAAGAGGTACTTGGACCATCATACTTGTCTCTAGGTCAACACCTTGGTAGTAGAAAAATACTCAAGGTTTTTATGATCTGTAACAACATTGATGGGATAGGCCAGACCTTCTAAGTAGTGTTGCCAAATCTTGAAAGCTTCAAAGATCGCAAGCAATTCCTTATCATGTATGTCATAATTCAACTCTGCCACAGTGAAAGTGCAGGAGTGAAAAGCAACCGGATAAACTTCATTTTCTTCATTAACAATGGAAAGGATTGCAGTGAGAGCATAGTCTAAAGCATCAGTTTCCATGATGAGTTGAGCATCAGAAATCTAATGAGTGAGGATAAAAGCAGAGTTAAATACCTTCTTGAGAAAATTGAAAGCATTATGAAAGGAGGAGTCAAAGTTCCAAGGGATGTTCTTCTAGGTAAGGCATATCAATGGAATCACAATGTCCAAATAGTTAAAGATGAACCAGCGATAGAAATTAGCAAAACCTAAGAAGGATTGAATATCCTTGACTTTCTTAGGCTCCAGCCAGTCTTGAATAATCTTTACTTTATTGTCATACATGGTAAGGCCAGAAGAGGAGAGGATGTATCTCAGATACTCTACTGACTTGGAGTGAAATTCACATTTCTCTGCTTTGGCATAAAGGCTAGCTTTGTGGAGATGCTTGAGTACTTCTTTAACATACTGGTGATGTTCAGCCATATTATTCAAGTAGATGAGTATATTATCCAGATAGATCATGACACAGACATCTAAGAGATTAGAGAAAATGTCATTCATGAATTGCTGAAAAACTATAGGAGCATTGGTGAGACCAAAAGACATTACTGACCATTCAAATGATCTGTAGCATATCCTGAAGGTAGTCTTCCATTCATCACTGTCAGCAATGCAAACCAAATAGTAAGCATGGCAAAGATCTATCTTTGAATAAACCCAAGCTTTGTGAGGTGAGTCCAGTAGATTGGAGATGAGTGGGAGTAGATAGCGATCCTTTTTGGAGATATGGTTAAGACTGTGGAAGTCGACATAGAGGCATAGTGAACCATCTTTCTTCTTAACAAATAATACCAGTGCACCATATAGAGATGAGGTTGGTCAGATGAAACCTGTATTGAGGTTTTCCTCAATGAATTTCTTCAGAGCCTCTTGTTCAGATGCCAAAAGAGAGTATATGGGGCTAACTGGAGGTTGAGCACCTTCTCCCAGATTAATTTTGAGGTCATAAGGATGATGAGAAGTAAGGACTTCAACTTTAGTATTGCTGAAAACATTGGTGAATTCATAATACTCAGAAATGTCATTGGAAAGGTCAGAAGCTTCTGCAAGTTTTGTGGAATTAGCCTAAATGTCCAAAGAGCAAAGATAGAGTTCAAAATTACTAGAGCTTAGAAGTTTTGATGCTTGTAAGAATGCTGCAGCACCAATAATAGTGATGTTAAGTTGCTCAGAGTTAGACATGGAGGTCTCAGATGTAAATATGGAATCTGCAGAATCTGATGATTGTAGAGGGATATCAAGAAGTGACAGAGATACCAATGGGGTGTTAGCCATGACATAAGGAGAAGCAAGATTTTCCCACAAAGATGAACAGAAGTTTATTGATCCATTTATCCAGTCAATCAGTGGATTGTATTGGGTGAGCCAGTTGTATCCAAGGACCAAAGAGTAGAAAGAATCTAGTAGAGTGACATAGAAGTCCAGATTCATACAATTACTGGTGGAAATAATTATGGGTAAGTTAGCAATTTTGGATATGATGCTGTTTGATAGTCCATCAAACAAGCAGAGAGCAACTAGAGAAGTTGCAGATGTCTTCAAGTGGTGAGTATCCATGAATCTAGAGTCTACAAAGCAATGAGTAGACCTGGAGTCAATGAGGGCTTGGAATGGGATTTTATTAATGTGGTCCTGACCAAGGATCAAAAGAGAAGTAAGGGAAACCAAGAGTAAATGAGGATTGGAAAGAGTGGATACATTGAGTTAGATGGGACTCATTGTTGCATAGGGAAGTTCAACATGGCTCTCAGTCTGTGCAGAGTTCTGGGGGTCACTTTCTATTTTTCCGAGAATTTCTCAGAAGTAGCTGCCAGAAGATCAGCAGTTACTGAAGCACCGTGGCTCTTGGAAGTGACTGTAGTCTGCTTCTTGGGACAGGAGTCCAATTTATGGTCTCCTGCACTACAGTAGAGACACAGGTTGTTTTCAAGATACTTCTTGTGCTTGTTACTAGTCAACTTGCTGTTGCTGGCCAGCTTGGAAGAGAGGTCCATCCATGGAGAATTTGATTGTTTCTTGGAAGTGGGAGATAGAGATAGTTTGAAGGAGGATATCTTGGTAGATGAGGCCACTGGAGATGGGTTTGCCTTATTCTAAGAGACCATAGCATGACTAGAGGTGGAAGTTTTTCCTTGCTTCCAGTTGTGAGACTTGAGAGCCTCTTTCTCTACCTGTCTTACACAGTAGTGTTTGTGGTCATGTTCCCAGTAGCAGTGATTGATAGTCATCGCCAAAGTATACATATTCTGGAATAAGGTGGGTTTTCCTTGTTCCTGGGTAGAAATCGAATCCTGAATCCAATTTGGGAGTTTCTAGTAATAGCGATGGCACAGCACATTATTCTCCCAACCTAATTGGGAGGCATAGCACACAAAATCTATGTTATAAGTGGAAATCTTATCACTAGGCTTCATACAGAGATTATCCAGCATGTTAGCTGCTTCACCTATGGGGTCTAAGAGACCAAAATGTTGATGTAGCTCATTAACAAACAGATTTCAGTCGGAGAGCTAGTCTTGTAGGATACTCTGGTCTTTTTGGTTGAAGCCCATCTCAAACTAGTCCTGGGCTACTCCCATGAGATAAGTCATTGCAAAGTTGATTTTTTCAATGTTTATGTCAAATTGCACTGGATTAGCATGGAAATAGAGGCAACACTGAAACAAGAAATTATTGAGCTTGTCAGACTCAGTGTTACTAAAGATGTTGAGGATGTGGGCTTTAGTTTCCCTTGAATTAGTATTAGAACTAGGGGTCTGATTAGCATTAAGAGTATTGGCAAGTTGACTAAGTATGTCAGCTAACTGTTCATTAGTATTATCACTCTGACAGGGTTTTGACTGTGAGCAAGTGGAAGAAGTAGGTCTATTAGCTGTTAAATTAGTAATAGGATTAGTAGCAGGAGCATCCTCCCAGTTAGGATTGTTGTCTGTAGGGACAATACTTGGGCCAGAAACAGGTGAAGCTGTCCAGCCAGGATAGATGGTACTAGATAAAGATTTTCAGAGATGAGTAGCCTCTTTGGTGAATTCATCTTGAATATCATGGAGCATTTGGCAGATAAGCCAAATGGTCACTGAAATGTGAAATAGTGTTAAAAGATGTCCTAAGTGGTGGGACCGGAATTGAAGTTGAGGAATTACAGTAAGAGGAAGCCATTTTGGACTTTGAAGTATGAGGGTTGTTTTGCAGATGAAACTGCAACAGAGTATTTAGTAGACAGAACTGCTCAGAAGTGATAGCAGACTTGGTAGTTTGATAATACTGTCAGGCACAGTTCACACCGGAGGTGAAAGTCCATGAGATGGGCTTGGATGTGTGCAAACTTGTGGAACAACCCTGGCTTCAGCTTATATGCTGTACTGTCTGTTTGCTACATGGTCAAAACTTCAGATAAGAGGAAGAAGTATGAGATAGGAGTGAGTGCTGATTTGGTATGTTGCTGTTGAATACCAGGGATTGAGTTCAATAAGAGTTATCTTTGTCAATTATTAGACTAGTGAATTACAGTGTAACTACTAGTCTTATATACAGATACATACTATAGAAGATGCTTGGTATTTCAGTGGTATGGCTTTTATTGCCCCAAGTAGAGGTTTCAGTGTTGAGATACTGAAAGGAGTATGACTCTGCTATAGAAGGCCGAGTCAGATAGGAGTATCTCTATCATGAAAGACAGAATATCCAGATGATTACATCACTGCCATGAAGCATGTTGCAAGTAAGATGGCTGCTATAGAAGGTGAACTTTATTGGATCAGCTGTTGACAAGAAGTGTACCACAGGGATGCATTTTCCAGACGAGTAGACTTGGCACATGACACATTCCCAGCTCTTCTAACAAAGAAGAGGATAACTTGGTAAGCACTCCTAGTCATCCTAATTGGCTAACCTTTTTCAGAAACTCTACTAACTCTCAAGAATTGCTAAGAGTTATCACTTATATCAACATAAGACTTTCTTTTCTTTGTTTCTCATTTCATAAAGATATTTTCAATCACAGAGATATTTCTCTTATTTCATTTTTCAATTGTGGTTCTATTTATTTTCTTTTGAACATTTATTTAAATTCTTCTCAAATAACTTTAAAGTATCTTAAGAATACTAAAGCTAATATCAACAATGTTCTCATTATAACAGGAGACTTTAGCTTCAGGGATAGCCTGTAGGATTGTTTGTTCCCCAATCATTCTGTATATAGCAAATTACTCGTGGAGATTGCTGACTCATTTCAGTTGAGTATTTCTAGTCCCACTTCTCAAATTCTTATAAGATATGCTGATAATCAAGATGATTCAAATTTGACAATTGATCTCATGTTTCTTCAACCTACTTTAAATGAATTCAATAATCACACTATCCATCCAGAATGGAGACTCTTATTGGACTATACCCCTCTAACAGTGAAAATCTCAATTCTTGAAGAGTATATTCAATCCAGAAAATGAACTATCATCAAAAACAGTGACAAAGATTCAAAGTTCATTTCTGACATTACTGACTTGATCAAAAGTCTCAACAATATTCATATTAATAGCATAGAAGATCTAGAAAACACTGTACAGAAATTCACAGATCGTACTGATGAAATCTAGCTCAAACATTCAAAAATTGTCAACATTACTAGAAATTCAAAATTGTGGTGGAATAATAACTACTGAAGACACTTGGATCTTTACAGAAATTCTAAATGCTTAAAAAATTGGAAAACTTTCAAGAAGACAGTAAAAGCAACCAAAAGAAAGTTCTTCAACAAGAAACTACAAGAAATCTTGAACAGGAAGAAAGGTCCATGAGATCTCATGAATTGGGTCAAGAATCATAAACTCCCAGCAATTAAAGCAATCAAGTACAATGGTCGACCTTGTCTTAAAATTAAGAATCTTTGGCAAGCCCTCCATGAGTCTTTCAACACAGCTCAACATCAACAGGCAGACACATCAATTCTTAAAGAAATTTCTAACAAAGCTGTATTTCAATGGTCTCCTTTCTCTAAAGAAGAATTTATGTCAGCTATCAATAAATGCAACAATAATTCCACTCCTGGACTAGATAGATTGTCATGGAAACATCTAAAAAAGATCCTAAAAAGTTCAACATGTTTTGATAACATCTTGAATATTGCTAATACTTGTATTGACTTAGGACATTGGCCTTCACATTTTAAAGTGTTTACATCTATTATTATCCCCAAACCTAACAAGACATTATATGACACTCCTAAAACATTTAGGCCCATCATCCTGTTAAATACACTTGGCAAACTAATTGAGAAGGTTGTTAGTGAAAGGCTTCAATTCCAACCCTTATCCAATAATTCAATCTATTCTTGCTAACTCAAACAACAATCTATGACCAATGCTGGCACTCTCTTAATCCATCTCATATGCTCAGGCTGGGTAAAGAATTGCTCAACTAGCACTTTGGCATTTGATATTGCACAATTTTTTCCCTCTCTTAACTATCAAATACTTTCTCTTATCATGGATAAAGCAGAATTCAATCTAAGAATCTTTCGCTTTTTCAGCAACTACTTGGTAGGAAGAAAAACTAAGTATTTATGGAACAATTTTTCTTCTCTATTCTTTGATGTTAATGTTGGTATGGGACAAGGTTTAGCTCTTTCACCTATTCTATTTGCTCTTTATCTATTGCTGGTTTTTCATATTTTTGAAAAAAGATTAAAAAATCTAAAAATTCCTGTTTCTTTCATTTCTTTTGTAAATGATAATCTTCTTATCTCCCAGAACAAATCCTTCAAAATTTTGAATGCAAATCTTTTTTGTAGTTATCATGTTATATATTGTCTTTTGGATCATTTTGAACTTGTCATTGAACAGGGGAAAACTTCAGTTTTCTATTTTTCTAGAGCTCAAGGGGCTTTCAATCCTCCCTCTCTTGATCTTTCCATTCTAGGAGGACCCATCCTTCATCCCAAAGAGATGTGGCAATATTTGGGATTCATTTTCAATAGGAAATTGTTCTCTCATCAACATATCAACTTCTATATGAATAAAGCTATATCAACAGTTAAAAGCATGAAAATGCTTGGAAATTCATCAAGAGGTCTCATCTCTACTCAAAAACATCTTTTATACAAGACATGCATCCTTCCCATTGCACTATACAGCTTCCCTTTGTGGTACTACAATAATGCCCTATTATTATACCTATTCAAAGTTTTTAAACACATGCAAAGGAGAGCTACTCTTGGGATTATTGGAGTGTTCTGAACTTCCCTGTCCATAGGCATTGAGGCTATTGCTAGCCTTATTCCTATAAATCTACATCTTTGAAAGCTTGGCAGAAGATTGCAACTTCATACTCAATTGCTTCCTCCAAATCATATCATCAGATTGTTGTTAAAGTCAAATCACTCTTTGTAACTGGAAAATCACCATTTATTACTGGAAAAATTAACTGTCAAACAATGATTGAAGGTTAAAAGTTCTATTGTGGATGCTAATAACAGATTGAATGGAGTTTCTAATTCTTTTGATCCATTTAATAACAAACTTTCTCTTGAAAACAAACTGATTGATTTGTATTCTATTATTTTCATCATTTGGACAGGAAAAGCTCTAATATGAGAAAGACTCATCTTTGTCATCTTGATGAAATTGTCTTCAATGCATCATCTGATCCCAAAATGGCTATTGTTATATTAGACACAAGTATCAAAAATCAAGTTGCCATATCCATCACTCATGTATATATTCATGATTTCCCTGTTATCAAAACCATCCACCATGCTGTAAATGTCACTTCCACTGAAGTGGAACTATTTGCCATCAGATGTGGATTGAATCAAGCTATTCAGCTAACCAATATCAAACATATCATTGTCATCACCAATGCGATATATGCCACTAAAAGGATTTTTAATTCATTCATTTATCTGTATCAAATTTAGTTAGTGGCTATTTCTAAAGAAATCAGAGAATTTTTCAAGAGAAATGATCTTAACTCCATTGATTTCTAGGACTGCTCTAGCCAAGAAAATTGGACACTTCATAGTATTGTTGACAAAGAGACAAAAAAATCCAATTTATCACTGGTTTTCTCTTGTAAATTATCATGGGACTTTGGCCAAAAAGAGGAATGCAACAATATCATTAGTCAGTGGAAGATGATGTTTCAAGCTTTAGATTATAAAGGAAGGAGTTTCTTAGATCTTTTTGACAATAATCTCAATATTATTAAACCATTATATTCCGAAAGGGGATCATGGCTAAAACATTTTGGCCACTCTAACTCACTATGTGCAAGAGCTACAAGAGCAATTGTCAACCATTCTCCTATTGGCAAATATTGTTTGAGGTTCTTCCCTCAAGAAAATTCTGCATGTTGATATAGCCTTTATCTGATTGAATCAAGAAGACATATTCTTTATAAATGTAAAAGATTTAACAACTATTGGAATCCTAGGAGAGATACATTATCTCATTTCATTCTCTTCTTAGAATTCAACAGTAAAGCATTTTCCTTTGGGGAACACATTACTTAAATTCCTTAAGATGATGTCTTTCATAGCACTTTTCTTTTATTTTGGTTTTTATTTTCATCTTCTTTTTTCATCTTTTCATGTAGTATCCTTCTAAATGTATATAACTACTGAGTAGTTACCACAGTCTGCTGCCAAGCTCTATGTAATAAATTGTTGATTTAAAAAAAAGCATGATGTTACATGTCACATAACATGGTCACAATCCCAATCATATGTCACAGAAGGTTTTAGAATGATGATGTCATACAGCATGTTCTACACATGTTAACCTCATGGTATACACATATCTCTTTGTAGTAGATTGGAATAGAGTAGCATGAACTATAAGCTAAAATGTATATAAGATAGATACACTGTACTTAGGAACTCTATTGAGTTCTCTTGTGATAACCCAATCCAAGATTCTGTTCTTTTTCCAACTCTAAGAAATTTGAATTGTAACAAAACTAGTCTT
>Ga0157364_1005242_pt1 | contig 13156 bp, 4 predicted proteins | sample AttsexASBM2_FD_111476 | JGI IMG/M metagenome (GOLD analysis project Ga0157364, IMG submission 111476) | Fungus gardens microbial communities from leaf cutter ant in Ribeirão Preto, State of São Paulo, Brazil - Atta sexdens ASBM2 | ecosystem: Host-associated > Fungi > Mycelium > Unclassified ... | reverse complement strand
TATAAATAGACTATGGAATTTATTAATATTCTAAAGCCGTCTTTTCTGAAGAAGATCGAGAAAAAAAATAAAAATTAAAAGCAAAGGAACAAAAAATATAAAGTAACAGAAATGATACAACAAAAAAGTAACAATAAAAAATATACAAATTATAAAAATAAAGAAAAGGAAACAAAAGATAATATTGTGAGTAGCAGACATGTGAAAAATTAAAGTAAATTGCAAAAATTAGTTTGCCTCACGCTGCAAATAGAAGAATTAAGAAAAAAAAAGAGGTAAAGAGAGATAAGAGAGAGTTCGTTGAACCCTCTTGGCAAAGACTTCGATCGAGAAGCAGTATCCGTTATCTGGAACATCTTGCTCCTCTGACCATCCGACCAGACCCGATTTTCCCACTCTCGTTTCCTCATCCCGGAAACGCATTCTATCCATAGACTTGGCGCACAAAACGCTCTTGTGGCCCAGGGTTTCCTCGTTCGACGCCTAGCGCCGGGACGCCACGGGAATTATCGGCAAAACGTCAATATGCATTACGTCGCCATCTCTCCATCCACCCGGATCTAACACCATCCCCCCCTGGCCGTCCTAGGGAGATCCAACCCTCTGTTGAACGTCCTCTTGACAATCTGCAATCTCACCACTCGGTTTCTCTTTCTCTTCTTTTTCTTTTCTTTCCTTTTCGGCTAACTTGACTATCTTTTCCTTTACTCTCAAGAAAGAATTTACTCGTTATTCCTTTTCTTTTGTCAATTCGACACGCTCGATCACCGATAGAAATGTGTTGCTAGCGACAGATTTTCGAAAACGGTTCAGCAAGCTTTCAAAACGGTACCAATTACCGTGTGTATACTGATTTTTGCAAAGAAAAATTTCTAACCGTAATCACATCTTCGTAAAGCATCAAAATAATCATAGAAATCTTCACTATTTTGCAGTGAAACAAAATTGGTTTTACGTATGATCTTCAAACATATATTAAACGTAGAAATAACAGCAAATACTGTAAATTAACGATAGAAAACAAATTGTTTTTCTAACAATAGATTTTTGAATTTTACTGATTGGCAATGGATGCATATAACATTTTTTGTCATGCACTGACCGATGTACTGAAAAAAGTCTGATAAAAGCAAAGTATTTTTTTAGCGTATTGACGTAATATTTAAAGTATTATAAAACATAATAATAATAATCAACCATTTAGTAATAATTAAAAAAATAAGTATAGTTTTAGGAATTTTTATTTTCTGGTTAACTTTCGATTAAACTCAACATCTGATGGTAACAAATTATATTTTTTTTAGCAAGGGTTAATCGTTAAATTGTAGCGAGTAACTTTCATAATTATCACAAAACCATTAGTTTAATAATTAATCATAGCTAGAAGAACAATTTTTACTCATCAAATTATAAAAATTAAGTGTAAACTGTGCAAGTTAATCAGATAATGAAAAATTGATCTTAATGTATATGGCTTTACTATTATTATTACCAGATTTTTCTCAGTACAGCTACACAATAGTGAGCTACGCAATAATAATAAATATTAAATATTGATAGAGCAGGCAGATGTTACAAATTTTTTCATCTTGCGAAAGGAACATGAGAGAAGCGATGAGCAATAATAAAATGGACATTAAAATCGGAATATGATCAATCGATTTGATGGACGATATTATTGCATGTGCAAATGCAAAATGCAATCGTGATGGTTTCGCGTCCCAGATCATGCAAGTAATCGAATTGTGAAGAAATCGATTTGTCGCCTGTTACGACACGAGAATATGTACCTGTCCTTTCTTCTTTGTCTTTCTAACCCCTCGTCTGTACCCAGCGAGGCGATAAATGATGCACGAATCGGATAGGACGAATTTAAACATGGACATTATCAAATCTGATCGTCAGCGATCGGATTAAAGTTTAACAGGAAATCAATTTCGCGAGATAGTCCCGATTATGATCGATCGAGGAAGAAGCATAAATGCCCTAATCGCAGAGCGCCGTCTTAAACCAAATCAAAGTTTCGCGAATAATTGATCGAGATTTCAATGCATTTTCCCGCGGTACCGCAATCTTGAACGGATAATACGCGGGCTTGGATGAATCTACATATTACGCGAGCTAATTTTGCACAGCAGATGATAGTTTCATGATAATTATACCGACGAGTTTAAGAATCCTCGCGAGAAATACGATCAAGTTCTGAGATTGAACAGGATGAAATCACTAAATTCACCGGGAGTGAATTGTGCTATTCGTTCCAAACTTTCAACCGGCAAGAAAGCTTTAACTTCCCATGAATATGCATTCAACACGCAATTCGCCGTAAAGAACCTGTCAATAAGAATCACTCCGTAAAATCGCCATGATCGCAGTCGAGTCTCGCGGTTAATATCGACGCAAGGGGTAGGAGGAGAAAAGTAGATAGAATCGGTTAATAAATTGATAGAATATCGTGATGGGGGACTTCTACATTTTCATTGCTTTCACAGGGAAGCGAAGAGAGGCTCGAGGGACGGGCGGTGGGAGACGAGTTGGTTATTGATGAACCGTTCACCCTTCGTGCGCACGTTCACCCCTTCATGTCCACCGTTGGCATGTGCGCAGGACTATACAATGAATATTTGGATACGCCAACTTGGCCAGTTTGTACACGACAAAGTGATTAATCGTGTTCCTCTTTCTTTTCAAAATGAGTCACCGTCACACGAGAACGAGGCGGCTTTGTCGCGCTTCTGACCATCGTTCCGAATCGATTACGTGCCCATTTGCGACGACAAAGACCTAATCCGCTCCGTTAAGAGACACGCGAACGATTAGTGAAACTGAGGTGCGCGAACTTAGTCAGACGATTGATCGAAGTAAATAGATTGTTGGTAACAGGGGGCTTCTATAACACCGTGGCTGACGCTAGTTTGAAACTGTGATGACATCAATAAAACATTGGCTGCGTACAAACTAGTTCAATCAATTATCACTATGCGTTCGTTTAGTATCCTTAATGGAATACTGCAGATATCAATCGAAAACAATTACGATTTCGAACAAACATCATCTAAATCGTGCAAATAAAGCTGCACTAAATATCACTGTGATCAGCAAATTGCATCGAGAATTGCACTGTGAACTCTGTAACTCAATATGAATTAATACCATAAATTAAAATTATTTCGATATTATTAGTCTAGTGTCTCGCACGAGTGTTTTAATTACATTATCATTTTCATTGTACTTAATTGTTGTCCAACCTTTGTGTAGCGCGATCGTTCAAAATATTAAGGTCATGTTACGGTCTTTGCAAACATAAACTTTAATGACGCAGTAACAACATCGACTTAGCTTGAGCTTGTCGACGCGTTAGGGATCGACTTAATTATTATGACGTCAGTTGATCTCGATAAACGTTTAAGTAGGCAGATGCTCAGAATATTCTAAAAGTTACATTTTTATAGTTATATTTTTTTAATAGTATCTACGTATAGAATTAAATGTATATTATTTACCTACCTATTTCATGAAATACAAAATTGTAAAAGAAATCAAATGAATAAGACTCAATAATAAAAAATATATAGTATAAAATCAAAATCAGCATAAACCAAGCAGATTAATGAAAAATGTAAAAAACAATAAACTTTAAAACTTTGAACAATACTTTTCATTGGCTTTTTTCAGAATAAGATAACTATACACGAAATCCTGCAGTCACCTATATATTTAAAAATTATATGCAAACAAAAAAATAAATTATCACTTAGTAATGAAATTATTCATTCATTCATTCCTTTACTATTGATTCGTTCCAATTCTATATAGCTTCTTATCATTATCATTTATATATCTATTCCGCGTGTGTGCGGACAAATTTCTTTTCATTGTATTAATTTTTATGCTACCAGTTATGTAGAATTCTGTACCAGACTCAGCATAAAAAAATCATATCACCATTAATATCCTTATGTTTATGAAGCGATGCTCGAAGCCTCTCGAAGTCTGATTACGTCTAAATCCCTCTTCTACGATTAATATCGCGGCAGAGCTCTATTTGCTCTAGAATCTCTAGCATGTAGAACAAGTTCAAACATAAGAGTAAGTTCCGACAGCCTAGAGGGGCTTATCGGGATATTATCGTTTGTACGTGCGTTGTAAGTTCGGGAACTCGATCCGAGGCACGCGTTGTCGAGGCACGCGTCGGATAAACTCACTATATAAATGCATATATATATACGTACATACATATATACATACACACATATATATATATATAAAAGCATATCGAGGCATCTGTATTGACAGGAATATTGATTTATGACGCGATAATAATTTGGCTTCTGTGTGAAAAAAATGGTGGAAAACTTTTGAACTTCCGTGGGAATCGCGACAAAGAACAGATTCAAAGTTGAGGATGTTTGATATGTAAAAAATGTTTATAAGTCTTCATGTATCATGTTATATTAAAAAGATTTCAACCTTCGAAACTAATGCCAAAATCTGTAACATTATTATTAACGACGAATTTGGATATTGGGTAAGATCCATTTGTGTTAATTAAATCGTTAATTAAACTAATTAATTTCAAGGAACTAAAATGACATATCTCATATTAAAAAAATGAAATAAAATACTAAAAAAAAAAACTAACTAAGTTTATTTCAATAATTAAAATTTGCAAATTTTTTAAACTCAATCCGTAGACAAGTTTTACTTTTTTTTTTTTTAAATAAAAGTGATCCGTATGTACAATTATTGTACTGTTTTATTCTACTTAACAAACTGCACTATAAGCAAAAAATCGGAATTTAATATTAAAAATGTTTTCAATGTTTTTAATTATTATAGCACGTAAAAGTCCCAGATTGTTTCCGGAAAACGTTTGATAATATAATTGAGTGAATTCAATAGATCCACATCAGCTCCGGATTAAATTTGTTTTAAATTCATTTGAATTCTCATTTATTTTCAGACGTTCTAGTTATGGCCGTCCAGTTTTCTTGAAAAATATTATGGCATTAAAGGCCTCTGTTTAATCATCAAAATTTTGTCAATGCACTTTTAGCAGAGATTAGTTTAATAATCTATCAATACCATAATTAATATCTCTTAAATTATTATTAATAACGAATATTAATAACGTTCGAATATGCCCATAATCACTGATACATTATCAGAGTCTCTTCCGACATATGCATAGTATGGCTTAGTTAATAATGATTTCATTAGCAAATCCAGTTGGCAAATCCCGATTAATATTAGATTACATATTAATGTTAATATCAAAATCTGTACTTCATAAGCAGAAATTCTAATAATTGAATCCAAAATATTTTCTTATAATTAATATTAATAATCGCGAAATTGCATTTTGCTCAAACATTTTTAATATTCCGCATGAATATTTTTACATGCTTTTCAATAATTATAAAAGTAATAATTTTGATATACTTTATGATCGCCAATATTCACTGTGCAATAATAATAAATAAATTATTTTTCCGCTGAAGAGATAAACTTGCACATTGCAAAAAATGATAAAGTCAATAAGTAAATTTGTAAATCATATACTCCATCATAAAAGAAATTATCATAAAAACTGTGTTTTATTTCTGTTTTGTTCCATTTCACAAGGATATGATGTTTCTTGAATCTTGGTGCGCTAATTACATGTGCACGCAGCACATTTGTAATTACAGCAGCTTTTTTATCTACGAGAAAAAGTAATTGAATAATTGCTAATGGCTAAGATAATACGTGTACACATTATATACGTTAGATAATCTCGTAAAATAAAACACTGTCCTTTCATGCGAGCTGGGCGTTTTCAAAGAGTACTCGACAAACTGTAAAAAATTCTGCGCCCTTTCAGACATGCGCGTGAATATCAAAATGTTTCTTTTATTTTGTGTTTTTTTTGTTGCTTCGAAGAAAGACGGACAATTCAGAACCTAGTAAATTCAAGATACTTCAGGCGCGGCATGATTATGGTCACTCGTTAGAAGAAACCGCAACTTCATTACGCTTCTGAAATGCACTTCGCTGAATGCGCATCAAAATTCAGAAGAGAAGACAAGAATTACGAGAAAATGAGACGGTGCGGAAAAATGTTTGATGTTTCACACAAATACGCTTTCTCAACTAAATTCGTATATATTATCGCGTGCTGTACTTTGACAAAGAAATGAAATGAAGAGATATTAATTTTTATTATTTACATAGAACTGACAAAGAGGAATTAATATCCTGAATAAGAAACGATTTCGAAGACGGACCAGAATGACTAATGAGATGTATTCGAAGCCGAATATCGGGCGTACAAGATCGCGATTTGTTCAAGTTATATATATTCGCGAGAAACGAATGTATTTTACGTGTGCATGCACGTATGCACTTTTACTCGCGTTTTCAGAAGGCGCGACTTGGCATGCCTCCAGCAGCTTTGAATCTCAATAGGAATCTTGTTACTCGTCCCATACTACTTTGATAGGAGTTCTATGTCCCGCTTGTCCTAATCTCTCCACAAGCTTGCCTGATTTATCATGCTTCTTTCACGCGATATCCACGTCGAATTTAAAAGGAAAGGAAATTTATGACGAAAACGCACGATTGTATAATAACTCGAGACACGAATTTGTAAGATTTGCTTAAAAAATGAATAATATGACTGAATAAGATCCTACGCAATCATCTTGAACAGTGGCAAAAGACCGTTGTTTCGCAAATAAAAAACAAAAACTACAGAGCTCTAGAGTTACAAGAGTAGCATTTCTTTATCTGGAGCATACCAATAACCGTGTTTTCCTTATTGGCTGCTTGTCTTTCAATCATTTTTTACCTAATTAGTCCAATAAGCGCTTACACTGTGAATTTATAATATTAAATTATACCTTTGAATTATTTTCACTTCTATAGATCGACATTGTTCTCACTCAATATATTGTTAATTTAAGTTTAACTCAAATTATTTACTATTTAGCCTACATATGGATGTTGTTTACGTTGAAACTAATCACAGGCTAGATTGATTTATATTTTATAACATATATAGAAGTTAAAAATAATAAAATGTTATTTAATTCAAAGAATTGGATTACCATTGCCCCTTTGATATCTAACAGTGTAGTAATTCTTTAATATATGTCTTTAATATAATATATCTATTAGGTCAAACATGGCAGTCATTTGCGTTACTATTACATTTGCGTTAAATCTAGAGTTTTAGATGAAACTCTCTTCGCATTTTCTTCCGCAATATGGAAATATTTCGAAAACTTAGAGAGAGAACTCTCCTTAGCGGAAGTTACTTTAAGCTCTCTTGCGTCGACAAACATTGATAAATTTATCTTCACACCTTCGCATTTTCAAGCTGATTACATGCGTCGCAGAAAAGGAACAACGAGCCTCGTGCGCCATGGATTTTCCCTTCCGTTTCTCTCGATAAGTGGCATACTTCCGTTACGAGAGAACGTTTCCGCAGCTGCTGCTTATCCAGCAAATAACAGCCATCGTAAAGATAGTCGGAGCGTCATCCGTATCGTTAACGTTACTTTCATCGTTATCGAGTTCGTTAGCAAATGTGACGTCAGTGCATTAAACTCGTAATAAGGGCGTAAAATTTGTTTCCTCCCCTCCAAACAAAATAATGTCCAGTTACTTGTCGAGATACCAGTACTACTGGTCTGCTAACAAGATAAAGATGATCGTTTCGATTGCGCCACCGAACGTTGTCTGATATTTCACGTGAAGGTCGATCGTTATCGTTTGTCAGCGTAGTTACAGCCGCGGACGTAATTTACAACTGTAGATGTAATGTTGCATTTGCTTGAGATGTTATTTACACTAAAAAAGAAATTATTCACTTAAATTAATTCAGTTTTTATTTCTTTCGATAAAGAATGTAAGTCGAGCACGCTATATTTGAATACATTCTCCAAAGAATGAAAATTAATTTAGTCAAACAATTTTTTTTCCAGTGTGCATTTCAATTTTAAAATACTTTTTATCTTTGTATAAAGTATAATTTTACAATTATTTTAAGATGATAATTTTCTTAAAGATGTATTACACGTATTTTTTAACGAAAAGAAAAAAATTACTGATTCCTCTATGATGTGTTTTAAAATAATACAAAAAGTTTTCGCGATTCAAAACATGGATAAAAAAAATTATTTCAATAAAAAATAAACATGTTTTTAAAAAAATAATTAAAATAAAATAAAAAAGTTTTTATCCAGGCTATAAAATTTTATTAAATTTAAATATTAACCTTATTGAATTGTTCCATTATGTACATAACATTCATTTTGATACAGGAAGTATTTTTCAATCACTTTTTGCAGAGACTATACATTCCCGATCCGTCCGTAAATAATTACATGACAAATAAAAATTTCTTGGCACTACACATCCTAATAAAACACATCGCGCGTTTGATTTAGTGCGTCAATCTTGGTTCTGCGTACCTCGTAACAGTTGTCCTGTGAGGGAAATGAACCGTCAATCGTCGCTTACTCGTACATTCGTGCGATTCACGTGGCCGATGCTCGACGAGACGACTTTCATCCATGGAAGCAATTTATCTAAACGACAGCTTTGTGAGGTCACTTGGACCGAAAGCACAGGCCATTCGTAATATTACTGGCCGGCCACACCGCCATTACGTCGCCGGGACTTTGATTCTTTTGTACCTTCCGGGCTGATGCTACCAGTCGGTCCACCATTGCCGTTGCCTTCTGGGCGATTATGTACGTCAACGTCGAGCACCGCGGATCCATATTGGTAGCATAGATCATGTCGAAAGATCGGAAGAAAGAAGAAAGAACGCGTGAGATGGTCGATGGTGAAAAAGCGAAGCAAATTGGCGAAGCGTCGAGCGTACAAAAGAACGCTTTTTTTTCTGTTTACGCTTCTTAGTTTCATTTCGCCGATCTTGAGATTTTATTCCACATCAACCTGTCTGGAGATAACAGAGCGTCTCTGATTGCGTAATTGACATGTATTTATAATTGTATTATGCAACACATATAGAATAGAAATCCATTTACACAGAAAAGCTATTTAATGAATTAAATTACGGATGAGTCATTAAGTAAATAAAAAATGTATTCAAATAAGGGAAAGATTCTATATTCGATTGAAGCGGATCTTGCAGCTTAATAATATTCTTATGTAAATTTTCGAATAATTTTTCAGTTCCATAAACTGTGCGTCGATTTGTCGGACTTGAAACGCACACAATCATAAGTTAAAAATAAAATAATATCACGAATTAAATGAAGTGTCAATTTAATAATACTATGCTAATATGATATTTGCTAATATATGTTTATTAAACATCATTATTAAAAATATATTTTTAAGGAAATATGGCTTTATATATCAATATAAAGAAAACATAGGTATAACATAATACAAAAAATAAGAATTAAAATCCTGTTGTTTTTAGCTTCTAGAATAATTTCAAAGATTCCTAATTTTTCTCAGACATTTATTTCGTTTACTGCAGACGCGACAGTATATTTTTAACAGGATTGCCATCGATAATCGTTGTGGGAATACCGCGGGTCGTCTATTTCCTGACTGTAGCATCGTGGTTCAGATCAGTCGTAACCTAATTCGACAAATCCTATTCATCGTCTATTTCGATTTCGATGTCGCTTGCTTTTGACATAAACTCTATTAATTGATGTTTCTAAATACGACACAGTTCCGTCTTTCATCGAATTTTAAACGGATTGACATAAAATTATTTACGAAAGACGATCAAAATTCTATTCAAAATACCACAACTATATAATATATTGGTCATTTCAACGTTTATTTATATTTTAAATCTGCGCAAAATTGCACTTTAAAGAAGTCCGAAATTTATTTCATTCATTAATAAACGAAGATTGTGATTAATAAACTTCATAATCACTTATTACTTCAATTCTGCAAATTCTCAAATTCTCCGTACTGAAATTACGTTTTAATTATAGAAAAAAAGGTAAATTTGTGTAACGTGTATTCGATTGCAAGCAATTCAAATTAAAGGAGTATTCTGGTTGAAAAAATTGTTTTTTTTTTCGTATTCTTCGTATTTGTCTTTTAAACAAGAAATTTAATTATTTTTTTAATTATTATTCTCTAAAAGTGAGTTAGTGTATTATTACTGATTTTTGCAGATTAAAATACATTACAATCTGTATAAAATTATAATTTCTAAAAGTGAATCAGTGTATTATTATTGAAAAACAGTAAATATTCGCTGATAAATAAGTGTAGCGCGCACAGAAAGCATTGATTCACTTTAAAAAGTTATAATTAAAAAAACGAGCAATGCATAGTTAAATCAAAATCAAAGCGTCTAATTTTGCATGATGTTTATTGTTAGATATTTTGAATAAGAAGGAAAATTTTTCTTTTAACAAAATGTGTAGATCTTTACTAAATATGCAGATTACAATAGAAGCAGCAATCTCTCTATGATTAATTACTTGAAATAATGAAAGTTAAAATTAGATCGTAAACAAAGATATTAGTTGACAAAAGAACAATGTTTGTTTACGCAAAACAACAGCGCAACATATGCTACAGGCTACGAAGGAGATTAGAGAAAACTTGAAAGATTTAAAAAATATCAAACTCGAAGAAACGAAAAGTTAATCATAAATATTTAGAATTAATTAGTAATGAAAGTAATAGAAATAGCATGCATAAACAAAAAATATATTTTAAAAATATATTTGACGTTTTAAAATTATTTTTCTTGAAATGTTTTTTTCATCCTCTGAAATCAATTTCTTGGAAAAGTAATATCTAAATTTTTTTTGCAAGTATCATATGGCCTTCTTTTATTCTAAAAGAGAGAATAATATTTATATTACTTAATTTTTCTGTTCATAAAAAAAATAATTACGGTTTTTCAGGATAAATAAAATAATTGTTTACAAAGACTGCATTTTACCAAATTAGTTTTCTTAGTTCTAATTCTATAACGATACAACTGTACTTCTGTTAAATAAAAAGTTTTAATTTTATTGTTTTGAGTGTCTAGGAGAGTCTATTATTTATCACAGTGCCTCTATGTACTTTTTACAAGTTTAGTAACTTCTAGTGCATAATACGTGAGAAAATAACATTTCTTAAATAAAAAAAAATATTAAAATATTAACATAATATAAGAATACACAAAACTTTGTAGCAATTAACTATGTTTTCCTGGAAAAAAATAAAATAAAATAAAAAACAACTTTTTTCAATTTTTCAAAAACCAGAATAGTCCTTTAATCGTGTAAGCAGAAATATTTGCCGATCGGATACCTGTATATAGCTGTATATACCAGCTTTGCGCGATGCTGCGCCATATGATATTGCCGTTCTTAAATCGAGAAATCGAGATTATCCACACGAGGATGGCTGGCATTCGAAAATTGTGCCCGACGTTCCGGTGCATTCGGAGAGAAACATTCCGACATGAAATATGTCAGACACGCCAGCGAGAAGTTCTAGTCCGGTTTCAGACGTCCCATGTCGGTGATTGGCCCTCCCAGTTGCCCGTGTATGTGTATCCCCCCCCCTCCTCCCCCATATATATGCGTTTTTAATATAAAATTCCGGGATTCAACGAAGAATAGAAGAGGAGCAACTCCATGTGCGCGTAGCCAACAATCTCGAATACTTGCTGTTGTCGACATGGCTACGTCAACTTATTGGTAGGTTGGTAGTAAGCACGTGAAAGAGCATGGACATTCTTTTAGCGAGGAGAATGTAGAGACGAGAAATGTACAACTGATACATTCCTCGCAGATGTATCGGTAGAAATTTTTGAGTTAATATCACGTTAGCTATATGTTTTAGAAAAGCTCCTTTTCTAAAACTCTTTTACGCATTTCGCAGAATTAATATAGAATATTCCTTGAATTGACAAAATTAAAGAAAATCCACTATGCTTTTGATGTCTGATTGAATTAAATTATAACCCGAAAAGAAATTCGAAATAAAAATTATGATATCTTGCTTTTGCACAATACTAGTGAGGAACTGAATTTTTCATCTCTTTATAGTAAACTCAATTGGACGCACTAGTACATATAAAAATTGTCGTATATTAATTTAATCTAAGCATAAAAGTGAAATGTAAATATTTCGAATCATAAAATCACATTTTACTCAACAGCACAGATAAAACGTATCGAGGATTTCGCGGTTTAATCCGTTTCTATTTTTATATTAAATGTACATCTTTATATCAATTCGTGTACGACAGTTTTGATATGCTTCAGTGCGAACTAAATGCGCGTTCATTCGAATTCGATATTAATTTGAAGCACTTCGCTATTCGTCAGTTTTAAGATCGTTTGAAAAAACCAGCATGGCAGTGAAAGGACTTAATTGCGGCTTCCTTGGGGACTTTCAGAATTAGGTTGCCGCTTCGGAAACGACGATTTATCCGACAGAAACGTTCGCGTTGACCTTCCCTCGTTCTTAATCGAGAAAATGAAAGCATTGCAACATCATCAGAATAAGTGTCTAATCTTTTAACATATCTATGTCACAAAGAGAAATACTACATATTTATAATAGATTAAATTACCTTCTGAAGTCTTTATTTGCGTGAAAGAGGACTTGTTATTAATCCATATTAATCCATTTAAGTAAAATCCATTTACGTAAAATCCGATATACTATATAAATAGTGATTCGAATTATAACACATGAATTATTTTCATGAAAATAAAACATTTTAATGTTGGAAAAATGTTAAAGCGCTTTTATGACACTCAAAAAAAAATTTTGAGAGAGAGAGAGAGAGAGAGAGAGTGAGAGAGAGAGAGCGCATAAGTATTTACTTTTTGTCAATTTTAATAAAATAAAACAGATTATTTCAATTTATTTTCAATTAATTATATATTTTTTCAAATTAAATCAAATATGGGGCACAAATATTATAGAATTATTAAATGTACAAAAAAAATTTAAAAAAAAAAAAAAAAACAAAAAAAATAAAAAACAAATAAAATTGGCTTTATATTTTAACAACCTTAACCAATTCTAATTTACGTTCTCCGTTCTTCCCCCCCCCCCCCTCTCTCTTTTACCTCTCTCCTCTCTATTTCTCTTCTTTTGTTCTGTAGTATGTCCAGGTATGAGGGATAAGCATGCTGACGCACATTTAAGT
>Ga0157364_1005240_pt1 | contig 13156 bp, 6 predicted proteins | sample AttsexASBM2_FD_111476 | JGI IMG/M metagenome (GOLD analysis project Ga0157364, IMG submission 111476) | Fungus gardens microbial communities from leaf cutter ant in Ribeirão Preto, State of São Paulo, Brazil - Atta sexdens ASBM2 | ecosystem: Host-associated > Fungi > Mycelium > Unclassified ... | reverse complement strand
AGATGAAATTTAACATGTAAGATAGACTCAAGACGTGCAGATCTTTTGTTACATTTTTCAGAGAATATATTTTGTGAAAGAATTCAAACATGTTTCTTCTTCCACAGATAAAATTCAAGTCTTAAGTTTATATTGTTTTTATCTCCTTTACAATTTTGTTCTTTATCCTTTTATTTCTCTACGTTAACACTTTTCTCTTAAGTTTGATGTTTTTATTTCTATCATCGCCGCCCGAAACTCACGTTTGCGAGGAAATGGAAAGGAAACGGCAAGAAAAATCCTCTTGACGAGAATCCAGAGAAATTGGGTTTTGTATCGTTTTGTACACAGATGCGTGCATGGAGAGAGTATTCAACCTCGATTTCTTCTTTTTAAGAGAAAATCAGGATTTTCTCGTGATTAAATGGCGTAGTAGTTGTACTCATTGCGGTTAACTTTACGAAGTGTCTTCTATTTCCTCTTCCTACTAAAAATTCAGTAACAATACTATTCTTGGCAAATACCACAATTCTTCAACTGTCGAGAGAAAAGGAAAAAGAAAGGATATTTTATCAATTTTTGTTGCTCAAATGCATTTAATAAGTGCCGAAAATCAAATAATGTAAGAAAATCTGAATCTTATAATCTTAGAATCTTAAATGCCTTAAAGTCTTTTTAATGGATAAATACTATACAAAGATCATGTATATTTTGTATAATAATTTGTTCGTCAAAATATGTCAGCACGATTTTGTTTTCTGACACGATATGTGTATTTTATTTTTAGGGAAAAATCTGGTATACGATACCTAGAAGATAGAAAATAAATATCATCCTACAAGCAGGATCGTGGCACGGAAACGTGATATATTAACTCATTCCTTACAGTATCAATATTGGAACATTCGACGTTTATTGATGTTATTTTTCTAGACCAATCTAACATTTTCGACGATGTTTTCGTTAAGGAAAATCCTACCAAACTGAAGCAAAACTTATTGTTAATTAAAACTGAATAAAATTTTTAGCGTTATAGATACAAAAGAAATAAGCAATATTTTTGATATTTTACTTCATAGATATTTTTTTATGTCAAAAAATAATTATGAGATATAGAGAAAAATAAATTTTTTTTAACTATTAAACATAATAAAACGCAAATAAATTCAGCAACAGAACCAATATTAATTTTGATAATAATAGGACATCTGCAATAATTGAAACTTTACTTATTAACACGTTACCATAATCTGGAAATACATAAATCTCTAATTAACGTTGATGTTCTCAAAATTATTTAATAATCTTATAAGCAGATTATGAATGCACACAGCACTTGTTTAAGAAGTTGGTAAAGTACAATTGTAGTCTTAATGATGGAATAACTACTTTCTTTTTTTTCTAATAAAAAATTGTTTATATTATAGCAAATTGATTATGATTATAGTAAATTGATTACAAAAATTTAAGATATTATGACAACTACACATAGAGGAAGTCCGAGCAAAGCGAACGCCCTAGGCAAAGCGAATATTTTTTTATTTTCGTTTATCTGAGATAATGCTATGAGTTTCCAACTATTGAAGAAATGACCGACTGGCGATGTCATGAAAATGCGAAACAATATATGATTGCGCTTTGTTTGATAGAGAAATAAAAGAAATTGTGCGTTTTCTTGCGATTTTTTCGCTAGTAGTTTAATTATTAGCAATAATTGTTTCTTAAAGTGTGAATGATTTTTTTGTAAGCTTTCTCTGCTTTTGAATGTGTATTCAGGATTAAAATTATTCACTTGTTGTTTAAACTTATTCTAACTTTTCCAAATTCATGCCAAGTATGTTCTTTGGGCAAAGTGAATAAAGGCAAAGCGAATGGTCCATTCTCTTTACTTGGTATGTAATCGTATCGAAAATAGTGGGAAGATGAAGAGGCAAATCTTTCGAGTGAATGAAAGGCACATGATTGTTTACATTTCACTTTTATTTTTTTTTTCACACAGTATGATGTGTTCTGAAGAATACACAGACTCACTGTCCAAAGACTAGATTCATTGCAATCAGTATCCTAATGAGCTCATGAAGGCTGCACTACATACAAAAGATTTAACAGTTATTTTTGTAATAACTGCCGACATTGATTTTGATTATTTTAATTCCATCTTCATTGCTCGAGTGATCCATTCACTTTGTCCAGAGGGAGTCAAAGGAGACAGTTTCTCTTTTTTTACGTTTTGATTAAAAAAAACACTTAAATGCTCAAATCTTTTAATTTAATTTTATTTTATTTCAAAGTTGATTCCATTAATATTATGAGAATAAAAAAGATTTTTGATTTTAATTTTAACTGTGTTATTTTTCTTCGCAAATCTTATCTGCTTTGCCAGGACTTTTCCTATTTTATGTAATGAAAAGCAACAATGATGACAGGCTTCCTCATCAATACGTTATTCTGTCATATTTCTCATGTCAGAACGGAAATAGAATATTTAGTGTATAACGGATCAAATAACTAATGCAACACAACGGACCAAGTATAACTGATGATAAGATGAAAAAGAAATGACTTGCAAATTGCGCGATTGCACAGTTCTTTTTGCCTTCTTACATTTTAATGTGCATGATGTGAATTATCATCAGCAAAGCTTCCTAAGGGCGAATTCCAATTATTTCTATCTCGCACTTACATTATTCATATGTATGTACTCGCTGATAAATTGCATTTTCTTCGTACTGTAATTTAGCGTAGAAAACTACATTAAATTTTCTATTGTACGTTGCCTTTCTTCGGTTAATTATCACCCTTTAACCTTCCTACGATTTCCATCTTGCGAGCCTCTCATTGCTAAGCGCTGGCATTGTATATTAACCATAGACAAGTCATATAAATGTAGATGCGGTTCTGTATTACAGCTAAATACATATAATTTACATAATATACGTAAACACTATGTTACATACGCCAAACACAAAGTGATTAACCCGCTCATTGTATTAAAAGTATGTATACTAATCAGGAAAATGCGCTCTGATAATCAAGCTAATTAAGGTAATAGGTAATTATTCAATATTTATACAAGGTGGGACGATAACAATAGTATAAACATACCTAAATTAATTCCTCGTACAAAAAAAAGTTGAGGTAGTGAAATAAAATTTTTTCGGAAGGTTTCCTTTCAATAAATCAATTTCGAAAATTATCTTTTTGTTTATCTAAAAACATTTGTTATGTACTCTATGTATTTCATGTATTTAGAGTTACTTTTATATAAATAATTATTTAAATCATAAATTGCATAGTAGATGTATTTTATCAATATTATTAATTAAAAGAAAAAATATAAAACACACATGGTGTGCATAGCTTGAAGTTTTCAAAAGAAATAATTATTGTTCTCATTATTTAGCACAGCAGCATTAAAAATAAGTTTGTATTAAAAAATAATATAATTAAGTGTGAGTTACTTTTCCAATTAAGATTGTTGGCATAAGAAACATATAGTCTCGCCAGTGTCGATGTGAGTTAATTACTACAGGTTAAATAACGTCTCATAAACAACCTCCGAGCTACTGTGTAACGATATTTTTCTACTTGCGGTTCTATCTAGCAACAAAATTACAAACTTTCCTGTAGATTGCAGCTGTTATAGCAGAAGGACGCGATAAATCCATTTCTCGCATTAAACATTATAACTATTACAACTTTTGTGAACATTACACTTTTCGCATCATTTCAATGTTCCACCTATCATCGAGATATGTGTGACGAAAAGTATTTCATAAAACTACACCAGATACTATAGAATTTAATAAATAAATTTTAATAAATAAATTAATTTAATCTAATATACGAATTAAGTCGATACTAAGAATACTTATTGTTATACAAGAGTATGAAATTTTATAACATGATATAATATTTTTAAATTTATTATATTATGTGTAAATAAAAATTTACGAATATAATATTATTTTATTTTCAAGAAAAAAATTCGATAATTTTATATTATTTAATTTAATTATATTATTATTATTATTTTTTCTTCTTCCTCTTTTATTAACTTTGTTTTTAATAATAACAGAATGAACATTTTTATTTTTTTCTGTTGAGAAGTTAAGTAAATCCATCGGTTATCGCTTTATTACATTGTCGACTTACAAAACGACAATGAAGCATTTTAACTCCGTAATAAATTAGTGCCAAGGATTACCAAAGAAGTTCGTCGATCACCGCCATCGTAATGACGGTTAGGTGACCCTGATTAGAAAATCAAATCGGAATGCAAAGTGCTGTAGATCTGGATCTTTTGACGACGTCCTGATCCGTTTCAATAGCATTTAAAATTAATTAATAATAAATTTAATGTCACGTAATTAACTCATTATTTTTGCAGTTTAAATAATTTAATTTTCGTTCACAGCCAAGTAAATTAAGATGAACAGATGCTTGAGAACTTTTCACGATTTCAAGAAAATTTTTATGCACCCATATAAAGACCGCGAAAAGCTATTAACGTGAACGACGTGATAAAATTTTATGCCACGAGGAGTACGTGTCAGAGGCAGCGTAGTTATAATAGATCCATCACTAGTAGCGAATGTCTTATAGTAAAGTGTATGCAACAGATGCTGTTATAATCTTGTACAAAGTAAAATCACGACTTCAGATTGACAAGATCTTAACAAATTTTCTCTAAAAGAAAGTATTTTTTTCTTTTCTTACACACAAAGTTACTTTGCAAAGAATATTAATATTTATAATTCTTCCAAAAAACTGGAGCGTGAAAAAAAATAGAGCAGAAATATTATATCTCAACAACATAAAATAAAAAATGATATTATGTTATTATATTATTATTGTACTTTTTAAATATCGTTTCCTTTAATAATATAACTCGAATTAATGGACAAAATTATGTGGAGAAATATATTCAAGAGGATTTATAAATCACACAATTTTATCAAAATTAAAGAAAATTGATTCTATATCTCGTTATTATATAACTAAATCCCTAATGATGATACGCAAAATATAGACTAATAAAAAGCAAAATATTGCAGTAACATTAATACTTTATCGCTTGATATTAACAATAAATCGATGCGATTGAAATATGCATATAAATCGATGCATTGAAATCATTTGATTTTACATTACCTATCATTTAAAAATTGATTTTTTTAAATTTATATCATCAATGGAGTAATTAAAAATATACACGTAGCTAATTCAAAATATAATATACAAATTTAATTAAAATAAAACAATAACAAGTTTTTTGAATACAGTTAATCAGAACCTTTATTCTTCGCGGTAATGTAATTACAACATGCCATATTTGCGATAAAAAAATTTTTAATTCCAAAAAAAGGCGACAGCTCTACTTAGAATAATAAAATCGGTGACAACACATGCATAAAAATATTTACGACATATTATTATATTTCCTCTTGATTACTCTGTCTTTCAATATCTTATTTTTATCTTTTAGTACATTTTTATGGTACATTTTATTAACTAAATTCAATACTTAAAACTTTAGATTTACACGTGTTAAAAAGTAAATTTAAAAAATTTTATATTTTTTTATTTTCCATTTATCATTTTCTTATTCAATATCAGCAAATTTTTTTCTTTTCATCAATTACAAACATAATAAAAATACATGGTCCTTTTTAAAAAAATAATACTGGAAAAAGATTTGTCTTAACATAACGCTGTTGTATATCGATTTACACAGCATCTTTTCTGAAATGTTATATTTTTAATAGTAGCGAAAGAGGAAAATGCACTTTAGAATTTTAAATAATCAAGTTAGGTGAAGCAGTCTGTATGAAATGTAGTGTGTTCCAAGAAAACAAAATTCTAAATTTAATTTCTTAATGCACTATCGAAAGTTTAATATGTAGTGTTTAAACTTACTTCGTTCTTGGAATAAATTAATATTTTTAGTAATCACACCGGACTCGATAACGCGAACGAAACGTTCCTCGAGGCTAGAAAATGGCCGAATTATCTCTCGCAATTTAATAAGGAATTTAGCACATGTTGTACTCATGAAATTTCACGTTTTGTTGAATTCAAGCTCAACTGAATTCTGTAAAAGCTTCTTTCTAAACATTGATAACGGGAGAAGCTGTTGGAATGTTAATAAATTTCACTATGCTAGTACCGAAACTAAAAAAATTTGCTTTACACAGATTTGCAAACATTGCTCCGTCCCAATGGAATCTCGACAACAGCTAGTCTAGTCGATCTTATCACCTCTACCATAGTGGAATATATGTAGGTATATGCCTTGGCAAAAGAGCCGTGAGCATCCCTTGTCGCAGAATAATCTGGTTTAATCTGTACGCTTTGCATTCGTGCAAAATACAAAATATCTCTCTGTGAAACTTTATAGAGCATAGATTATGGCGTTGCATCAAGAAACTATAAAAAAGAAACTCTCACTATGTGTGTGATATCCTGTCTGCATAGGTATGCATCGCTTGTACGATGAGATATCTACGCTGTAAAATATGGCATAAAGTACCAAAGTAACAAGATATATGTTCGATACGATATCCTCACGTACAAACATATTTTTTCCTCGTAGGACTTGGAATACTAAAGGAAATATTTTCCTACTCTAACGCAGAATATGCGTCGGTATATTATGTAATTTCCGCAGGACGTGTCGCAAATATTAATTCGCATCTGCAAATATTTGCGCAATTTATTGAAGGTAACGTTTTTAAAAATAGATCGTGTGTATTTAAAGAAATAAGTATTTTCGTTTAAAATATTAAAGTAATAGCACGCTGTAATTATTAGAAATATTTACGATATGATAAACTAACTTTCATCCTTGAATATCCTTTTTAAATAAATGATCGTATAAAACGAATGAAATGATTATGTAAAATAAACGAAGAGAATTTCAGATAGATTGTGCGAGATTATTATACAATATAGAGTCCGGATATAATCGCGTGAGTGCAAATGCACTGCTTTACGTGATTCTCAGAAGAACAAACGATTTGCCTTAACAGGGTCACTGCGCGTTTGCACGTATATACATACATATAAATACATCAGCGTATGATAAGGGGCAAATGGGTAATAAACTTATTGCGGTTAATTTTAATCAGTACATAACAATCCAATTTAGTACAATAAAAAGCTAATTCTCTCTCATGAAAAACATATAATAATCCTACAAACTATTTGAACTAAATATGCTAATAGTACATGCGACGGACTTAAAATCTAAAATCTAAGATTTCTATTTAAAACCTAAAAACATATTTGATCTAGAAACTGTCTTCCACGTAAATAATAAAATATAAAAAATAACTAGACAGGGCAACTTAATAATCTTAAATATTCCTATTTCCTTGTATCTAATAGAATGACATACATTTTTATTATGTTAAATGATTTAATACAAAACTCTAATTTATAGTATACTTATATTATTTATAAGATTTTTCTTAAAGCCTTCAAAATTAATTTAAATTTTTTTCATTCTTTCCTTTTTTGTAAGACTTTTTCTATCTTTCTCTCTTTTACATTTGCATTTGATAAATATTAAAGTAAATTTAATTAGTAAACATTATTTAAAAGCAAAAAATATTTTTAATTTTCATTGAAAATTTAAGCACAGCTGAAAGTAGAGAAATGGTATGTTATAATAAAGAAAGAAAATAAAAAGTTCTTTTCTTTGTAACATTAATAATTTAAAATATTCTGTCGTAAACATTTCCATCTTCTAATAGTCTAGAATTCTAATAGTCTCGTGGCAAAAAGTTATTCTAAAGAATAAGAACGGATTTATCGCAGAATACCGGGTCATTTGTTCTCTTTCTGTATATTAAGGATTGTGTAATGTCTTCCAGATTCCGTCGAGATTCGACTCTACGATAATCCTTGATGTAATTAATTTATTGTTAGAGTGAAGTATGTTTGAGTTCCTCAATTGAGTCAAGATCTGTTAAGATCTTGAATTCATCAATTACAATTGTTTAAGACACTCACTGTGAATCAGTGATAAATAGTTTCATATAATTTCGATGTAATAATGATTTAATCACAAACAAAGCGCGCAGAAAAAGTATAGGAATACAGAAAACAGAAAGAATTTTCTAAGAAAAAATAGTCACAGATTGTCACAGATAGTCACAAGTAAAAGACATCTCAAGAAAAGGAACTTGATAAATCATAATACTGAAAAATTTAGTATTATATTGTCTGTAAACCGACATACTGTATCAGTGGCATAGTTGTGTTGAAAGCTACTTTTAAAGCTTCGCCTCGAGGTAACATGAATTTCGCGTATGGAATATCTTTCTGAAAGAAGGAAGCGCGATTTTCTGCGAAGCTAGAAGTTTACTTTATTTCTGTGGTCTCTCTTGTCCTGTTGAGGATAGCAAAAGTGAACCGAATTCATTTTTCATTTTTGCTCCGATCTCTTTATCAACCTTCCATTGACTGCGCTATTATATGCCACTGTTATCCATTTACAGTGACAATCCGGATAAAAATCGATCAATCCTTTGATATAATCTTACGCAAGGCAAATGGAGGCAATCGGGAGGAATGGGAGAATTGTGAGCATTTTGAACTTCAACCGTTTCTCGTTTATCACGCTCATGCTGGCGCGTCGTGGAAATACATCAGCTTTCAGTTTCGCTAGAATCACGCCGATAAATGCGTGTTTCGGATTACTCTAATAATAATTCCTAAACAAACACCGTATAACTGCATCATCATACATTCTTGTTATCTTTCCGTGAAATTCGTTATTAAAATAAATTAATCAGGTAACTAGACACTATGACCGGAAAAAAAAGCGGAAATTTCTGCTAAAAATACTAATCAGTCTTTTAATCTACATATATAATTTTGAAAAAGGCATCACATACAAATCTTTATTTAAAAAAAATAATACGTAAAATAAAAATAACTTCACTTACAAAGTTATGCTATGTAATATTTTTTTCGATCAATAATGCAATAAATTATTATCTAAAGGAATTATTATTTAAATAAATTATTTTACAAGTAACATTTAAATCATTTCATAATGTATCTAGATAGAATAAGTTGGCCCATTTGTTATTTAATAATAAACGAATAGAAGAAGGATCTAATTTTAATAAATTAAATTATAAGGCTAGTGGAAAAATTCATTTACAAGAAAGATATGTACTTTCATCTAAGAATATATTGCTGTAATGAGGAAAACCTTTCTAAACCTAGCATTTTCATGGGAGGCCGGAGTTTATAAATTCTAATTTGTATTTCGAACAGTCGAAGTTTAGAAACGATTAGAAATTGTTCAATTTTTCATAAAAATGCACGCAGCACGTGGATATGTGCGATTTATCGTCTTCTTTTTTCTTTCTGCTACCGTTTATAGGATGTACTTGGAAGTTCTTTTATTGCTCGTGTTACAGATCGTCGTTCAAAGACAAGTACAAATAGCGAAGGAAGATAGAGAAGAAGATGTGGTTGGAAGAGTGAAAGATGGAGAAAACTGTAAAGGAGGAGCTAAAAAGATAGCTTTTTCGGCCAACGTAAAAGTTATAATTCGTCCCTCTCCCCCCCCCCCCCCTTCCCATTAATACACTTCAGTTTAAATTTATTCTCAAGGAAGTAATCTCAAGGAAGAGAATTCAATATTATATGGTTTGTATTGTACGCGTATTTTATATTGTAAATCTCTGCGTCGAACTGTTGTATAAACATTACACAAGTCGACTTTTCGCGAGATACAGCAAGCATACGGTCCTATTATGCGAAAAGCATTGCTGAAAAGTAGTTTAAATCAAGCTTGGAATGATACATAATGCATTGTCTAATGGTACGGAACTTCCTTTAATCCGCATTGTTCCAGTAAATATGCAATATTGCGCTCCAATTAAGTTAATTTATACCGACATGTTGTAAATGCGCGGAATTTCCGAGTAGCAATTCCGGGCCAAATGTCGGCTGCAACCCTAAATCTCAACGCATTTAAATGCAATATGACAAGGAGAAAGCTTCATTTATCGTACGACATCATTTCCAAAGCACCCATCCACTTAGAAAAAAAAATATATAATCGAATAAAAAATAATTTGAAAAGTTAATATAATTTGAATATAAAATGAAATTTTAAAACTTAATGATCTTTTCTTCTTTTCATTTAAGAAATAATTTTTTATTTTTTTAGAAATTTCTCGTATTGTGCATATATATTAAACAAAAAGAAAAAAATATTTTAGATATTGCAATACCGGACTTTTATTTTCTTTAAGACAAATAAACAAATTATGTTATTCACTAAAATTTAGTTTCATTGACTATTCAAACGTAAAAGATTTTTAAACATTTCGCCGTACTTTAAACTGATACTTCACCAAGTTAAATATTTCACTTATTGGAGTTGTTGCTTCCTTAATTGTGTTGAAATATTTTCGCGAATACAATTTTAGTGTATAAATAAAATATTTAACTTTTTTTGTATATTTACTGAAGCTGGCCAGATATTGGTCGAAACATCTAAGTTAAATCAGAACTTTGATAATATATTAAATATCACAAAAAACCTGCAGTGCCTCCTTTTTAATTAAATTTTATGATTAAAAATCACTTTCTTAATTATATATTTAACTTTATTTATTATTGCTATGAGCTATAGATACATCACAGTTAAAATAAAACCGAATACATCAGTTACAAGTTTCCCTTTTATATATTTTTTTTTTTTTTTTTCATTACGCACAAAGCCATTGCTTTTATTTGCAGACTAGTGTAATGAATTTCAACATATGTAGCTACAGTGGTTACAGCTAGAGGCGTTTATATATCTCAAAGAGATTCCTTCCAAATTCTAAAATTGCGTTACACTCACACACGTGTTTAACTGTATTTGATTGCAATTCCTTTTCACTAGCTATTTAAAACTGTTATTAAGTTTAAATAAACCAGTTTTCTATATAAGGTTATTTCTATTATATTTTTATATATTTCTATTATATTTCTATTATTTCTATTATATTTTTTATATATTTTTATATATTTTTATATATATTTTTCAAATCTTTATAATTTTTACAATTTCCAAAAGAGAAATTGTCTTGAGAGTTTGCATTAAGTTAAAATTACGGCTGCATATGTATGAAACGGTATGCATAACAATAATAAATTTGATGCGTATATAGAAGTTAAACTTGCTTATAGTAGCTCAGTGTAGAGAATTTTCCGAAATTATAGATAATTAATTTGGCAAGACAAATATATGCTCAATGAGATATTTTGGCTTATTATTAGATTTAACGAACAATACTTCATGTATAACTTCTTTGATTGATATAAAGCTAATTTTTGATTAATCAAAGCACAGAAATTGCAAGCTTTTAACATTCCATAAAATTTATAACATACTATTCTTGAAATTATAAATCCATTTTAAACTTCACTTAAATTAACAAATCATATAATTAAAATCTATATTAAAATTATAATTGTACATAATTTTCCATTTTTTAAATTTATTTGCATTTTTTAAAGTGTAAGTCCCCGCTGTTCATATTTTCAATTGTTTATAATTTGAAAGCTCGATTTTTTAAGAAAACTCAATTTTTATTAATTTTCGGAATGTAATTTTAAAGAGATGATATAAATTAAGAAAATTGATAAACAACCATGGCGATTATAGTCTAAAGCGTAGAGAGTTGTGAGTTAATTTGTTTGCTTTGCTTTTTAAGACCCAGGTTCAAATCCAACCAGAAACATTGAATTTTTATTCGATCGCACTACTTTTCGAAAGACAATGGCAAATCATCTAAAGTATTTATATGCCACTAAGAATATGTATAAGAATCTCTCTTAACCAGCGGTTCGGAATCATTAAAATGAAGGTCCCACAAATTCACTCCACGCAAAAAAATATTTTGTTGATCCAGCTAGAATTATAGCTGTTTTTTTGTATCTGATAGAAAATTATATATCATACGCATAGAATTTATAGCACAAATCTAAATTCTATCTCTGTCATCTATATGATTAGATGCAATACATATTCAATATTTGCTAGAAATTTATTTGTTTTAGCTATTTTTCGTATTTGATAATTTTCGCTGTAACTACAAAATCATTTTTTTGAGTCCATAAAAATTAAAAATGCTATTAAAATTTTCAAAAAAACTGAGAAAGATCAAGGTCTGATTTGGGCCATTCCTTTCTCCTTGAAGGAGGCTAAAATCTAATTTAGACTATCGTGTTATTGATGATGATACGAATAAAAAGTAATTATACATGAGCAACTATATTTCTTCGTTCGTTGATTCACGAGAATAGTTAAAGATTTATTTAAATAATTTTCTTTTTATAAATATTATCGCAATAATTCTTTTTATAGAAATAATATAATAGTTGTAAATATCTGCTAAATTTAAATATTATTTTATAATAATAAATTTATAATAATAAAGTATATGAGCAAGTGTACTTCTAATTATGTTAATAAATAACTGTATGATCTTTTTCTCTTATAGTAATTGTATAATACGTTTCATTTATGCATATTATTAAAACACAATCATTCCAATTGCATTTATCATATTTCTTCATAGTTTCTATAGAGGCAGCACGTGAAAGAGACAGTATTAGTTACATGCGCGCAGTTCTCGGTTGAGGCTGTCGCGTATTCATCTTGAAAGTTCTTTATATAGATGGAAGCACCTATTCTTCCAGAAAATTTCGTTTTCATGTTTATAATATCTTAAAAATATTACATTCTTTGTAGTTATGTACATACATAGTTTTGACGTTTAATATTAAATAACTGATCTTTATACTAAAAAGTTGCAATTTTCTATGGACAGATAAAATTTAAACATGTGCATATAGACAATTAAAAGCATTATTAAAAATAATTTATTATTTATATAAATATTTTTAAGTTAATTTAAATAATTCATAATTTATAATTTCTTTTATTTCTTTTATTTTAGCAAATTATTACATAAATATTTATTACATTAAATTTATTACAGTAAATTACGTTAATTATAACATAATTAACAACAGATTTAAAACAGATAATATATTTAAGACAACAAATTTTGTTTAAGTTAATAAGAAAATTCTCCTATCTCTCTCTCTCTCTCTCTCTCTCTCTCTCTCTCTTATAATTATAGGAAATGACAGT
>Ga0157364_1005238_pt1 | contig 13157 bp, 10 predicted proteins | sample AttsexASBM2_FD_111476 | JGI IMG/M metagenome (GOLD analysis project Ga0157364, IMG submission 111476) | Fungus gardens microbial communities from leaf cutter ant in Ribeirão Preto, State of São Paulo, Brazil - Atta sexdens ASBM2 | ecosystem: Host-associated > Fungi > Mycelium > Unclassified ... | reverse complement strand
ATTTGCGGGAGATTTTGATTTTCTGCTTTAATTGGAAGAAAAGTGCGGCTGAAGCCCATCGAATGCTTGTCGAAGTTTATGGTGACACTGCTCCAACTGATAAATCATGTAGGGAATGGTTTCAAGGATGGAGATTTCAGCGTTGAAGCTTCGCTCTGGATAGCCAAAAAAATTCGAAGATAAAGAATTAGAGGCTTACTCGAAGAAGATCAGAGTCAAACGCAAGAGGAGCTTGCAGAATCATTGGGAGTAACAAGCCGTTTTTGTACGATTGAGAGTCATGGGAATGATTCAAAAACAAGGAAATTGGGTGCCTTATGAACTGAAACCGAGAGACGTTGAAAGGCGATTTTTCACTTGCGAACAGCTGATTCAAAGACAACAGAGAAAAGGTTTTTTTGCATCGGATTATGACTGGAGATGAGAAATGGATATTCTACGATAATCCCAAGAAGAAAAAATACTACGCTAAGCGGTCAATCGTTGCCATCGATCTCAACATTAACACCATGGTCGAATATTCAGGGTTCGAAGATCATGCTCTGTATCTAGTAGGACCAAAAAGATCTTGTTTACTATGAGCTGCTGAAACCTGGCGATTCCATACGGGCGATCGGTATCGGCTACAATTGATTCGTTTGAGCTGTGCATTGCAAGAAAAACGGCCGGAATATGAGCAAAGACATGATAAAGTTATTCTTCTTCATGACAACGCTCGGCCTCATGTCGCTATAATCATAAAAAAATATTTGGAAACGCTCAAATGGGATGTTTTATCGCACCCGCCGTATTCTCCGGACATTGCTCCTTCTGATTACTAGTTGTTCTGAAGGATGTAGCAAGTCACTGGTTCACTTTTTTCGCAAAAATCGAAAATTGGCTCCAAAATTGGATCGCCTCCAAAGACGAGTCATTTTTTCGAGATGGAATTGCCTGAGAGATGGGAAAAAGTAGTAGGCAGCGATGGACAATACTTTAATTGATCTGTTCATTCATTTTGTTTTGAAATAAATGCATTTTTGAACATAAAAAAACGAATTAATTTGTATTCCCAATATAATAAGTAATTATCTATATTAATAACTTATTTAACTTTTAAATATAAAATATCTATCATTTAAATAATTATATTGAAATAACTGTATGTTTTTTTATGAATTTTATGTAATTTTTTTGATAAAAAATACCGTTATTTACAGTAAAAAAAACTAGTTTTTTACTTGATACTTTGCCGTAAAAAATACCATTTTTTATATTTCTAGCCAAGCGCGCGGTGCGCCTTTTATGTCGACTCATAGGCTTTGAACACAACTGGAATATTTGTTTTGTGTACCTTATAGAGCTGTGATACTTTATAGTGTATATATTCGTATTTCTTTATGTAGGTATAATGTGTAGAATAAATTTTATCAATGGTTGGTGGTAGAGGGCGCGCTATTTATCGATTCAGATGGCTTCTGATGACTCAGAATTTGATTCATTTTTGTCCGAGGCGAGTCACACAGTCATCGTTATTATTTACAACACACGAAGGAGAGAACACTGCGCGAATTATTTGTACAACACTATATATATATATATATCTTTTGTATTAAATAATTATTCAAGTATATTTCAGTGAAAGAAATACTATGAGTGCTCATTTATAATCAAAATCCTTTATATTTCTTCATAATTTGTAGCAGAGCGTGGTTGGAGCTTTCTGAGTAAAGAGCAAGATGATATACTTGAGAAGTACGAGGAATTGATTTCAAAATGGCAGATAATTGGAATCTTGTAAGCGTGGAACCGCTTGATGAAATTATTTTTTATGGAGTGAAAAAATTGAAGGAATATTAAGAGCAAAAAGATTTTGGAAAAAAGTAATGGGCGTAAAGTCGCCAGAAAAATCTGTGAATGAGGATATGGCTAAACTTGCGCAATGAAATGAATGGGGTGACAATAATTGCTGCCAAAGCTGTAATTATTAATGATGAGTAAGGCACAATTATTAAAGTATATATAGTCATGAGAATGCAAACAAGCTATGGAACCTAATCAAAAATAATATGGCAGTAGAGACAGAACAATTCAAGGCGAAATCACTAAATAAATTATCAAATCTAAGAATGAATAGAGAAGAGCGTATCGATGCGTTTGTGAATAGAGCTCAGATTTTAAAAAATTAATATATGCCGATTAGCAGAAATATAGAAGACTACGGGTTAAAAATGTATATAATCAAAAGATTGAGACAGAATTTGACCAGTATGTATGTGTTTTTAGAGGCGCAAAAAGAATTAATTGTAAATGATATACGATATGATACATTAAAACAGGAGGAATTAAGAAAGAGTAAACGGAAAGAAGAAAAAAGAGATGATAATGAGCATGTAAGAAAAGCAAGAGAAAAATTTAAATATGCCACTAGTTATTGTTATAATTGTGGAATGAAGGGTTACATATCAAGCGAATGCCGTCACAAACAAAAATGCTTTAATTGTCAAGTATTTAACCATATTGCAGCAGATTGTAAGGAGCTGAAAAGAAATACACTGCGCGGAAGAGGATTCAGAGGAACAGGAGGAAGAGGATTAAAAACGTAGGCGTGAAAGAAATGAGGTTACAAAACCTCAGGTATTAAAAACATCAGATGAAACTGTATTATCGAAAAAACAGAGCAGTGTCCATCGAGAAAAATAAACAGAAAGGATTTCAAAGAATATTTATAGTTATTAAAATCAGGAGCGACGTCATATGTGATAAGGTAATATTTGAGAATTTGGAAAATAATAAAAGAAACATTTCTCTCTCGGATAAAAAAAGAAAAAATTAATCTTTTGATGATAAAGGAGAAATATTAATTCCAATCATCGAGTGAAGATAGAATACGACTAAAAAATGTACTATGTGTTCCAGGCATTAATATGAATATATTGTCCGTTACAAATATATTACAGATTACAACGTGACATTTAATAAACAGCTACGTGACATTTAATAGAGCTAATTTACAAAAATAGAGATGAGATCAAGATAGTAGCTGTACGTGAAGAAGATGTGTATTACGTGAAATCTACCTTACTGAATGATGAAGCAACGGCAGCTGTTAAAGATCTAGACATCTGGCACAAGAGGCTTGGGCAATATAATCATCATTGAAGATATGAAGAGAGGAGATCTATAGTAGATTGGAATGAACAAAAAGGAAACAGTGTGAACCTTGTATAAAAGGAAAAATAAGCAGGAAAATACATTCAATATTAGAGAAAAGAAAGTCAAGGAACATAACGGATCTGTGGTATGTGGATCTGATTGGATCGATAAAGCTTCATTACGTGATAAGAGATAGTGATAAGACATATATTGTAACTATAATTGATGATTATTCGAGGATGATTTTTGTAAAATTTTTGAAAGAAAAAAGGGATGCGGCGGAACAATTAAAAAAGATTAATGTATTAAAAAAAAATCAGTCGAGATAAAAATTAAAAGCTTTGAGATCTGATAACGGAGATGAATTTATTGGAACTGATTTAGAAGAATGATTAGCAGGAAGGGGCATCAACTGAGCCCACCAAGGACGCCACAACGCAATGGAGTGATGCAACTGCTCTATAATAGAAATGACGAAATATATGTCAGACTTTAAGATGCCACTAGATTTTTGAGCTAAAACAATGCATATTGCAGTATATATTAAGAACCAGATTAAATCGATGGTGCATGGAAAAACTCCATATGAAATGTGAACAATAAGAAACCTACCATAATATAAATTATATGAGAAGATTTGCTTGGCGTGTTGGAGAAAGAAAGAAGAAGAAAAAAATTTGACCAAAAATCATTAAAGGAATATTTGTGAGTTACGCAACAACATGTATCGAGTGTACATACCAGAGCCAGGAAGAATAAAATAGATTGCGATGTAAAATTTGATGAATTTCAAGATGGAAAGGAATTTTTAAAGGAAGAAGATCGAGATAATCAAGAGCAAATAAGTAATGAAAATCTAATAATTGTGGGATTAGATCCAAAAAAACTAAGCGAAGAAATACAACAAGAAGAAATAGAAGAAGATGAAGAAAAAAGAATAGAAACTGAGAGCAGTGACCATAAAATGTTGAGATGAATGAAGCTATGCAAAATGGAGATGAAAGTTACATAGAAATGAATGAGAATATTAAAGAATTCAAGCGCAGCCTGTGGAAGTAAGAAATAGAGGAAGATCAAGAGAAACAACCAAAGCAGCAATGGAAGCACAAAAACATGTGATACAAGAAGAAAGAAGGTAAGAACAAGGAAACACTAGAAGATCAGAGAGAATCAAGGAAAGGGTAATACTTGTCGTAGATGAAGAAATTCCAAAAAAGGAAGCTAAAAGAATGAGTGACTAGAAATACTGGGATTAAGCTATGAGAGCTGAAGAAATAACATCAAAAGAGGAACATAAAATATGGGATATATACCACGACCAAGAGAGTAATCAAGAATAAATGTATATATAATATTAAAGAAGATCCAAACACAAAATAGCGCCAATATAAAGCATAATGAGAAGCAATCAGCATCCGGGAATAGATTAGATGAGCTCAAACAGGCAAGAAGATGTTGGAATGAGTATTTAACAAAAATCTTGATGAAATATGGATTGAAGCAATCAAAAGAAGGCTCGTGTTTCTTCTTTGCAAGGGAGGAGAACAAATTCATGTTTTGTGCTATATATATAGACAACATGACTGTTGTATTGTATAAAGTGATGATGAAATTGAAAGGTTCTTCATGAATAAAGTTAAACAGTACATTAATGTAAAGGATTTTGGAGAAGCAAGAACAATGCTAAGAATGGAAATTGATCAAAGTGAAAAAGAAATCCACCAGAAGAAATATATTGAAAAATTGCTGGTTCTATATGGAATGAAGGATTGTTGCAACACCTATTAAGTAAATGTGAAATTAGATGAATATAACGGAAGTAGCAAGACAGATATAGTAACATATTAGGAACTACTAGGACGACTTATGCATTTAAGCCATAGAAGCGTTTGTACGAGACTAGATCTATCTTTTGCATTAAGTTATTTGTTGCAATACAACAATGATTCTAGGGTAATGCATACATCTGCGTTAAAACAAATCCTATTTAAAGAGAACAATTGATTACCGCCTGGAATACGGAAGAAAGAGCTCGCACATGATAAGCAAATGCGAAACCGATGTTTCGTGGGATAAGAGATACAAAATCATTTACTGAACTATTATATCGAAATGAAGATTTAGTTCACTGGAAGAGTAACAAGCAGACAATAATTGCGTTATCCTTTATCGAGAGCAAAATAGAGGCTATGTTAGAGAGACTTGAAGGAGACAATCTAGATCTACAATTTATCAGAGGAAATTGGAATGGAAAAAGGGATGTTCAAGGACTTAAAATGTGATAACTTAAATGCCGTTAGATTGGTTAATAGAGCTTTAAGATCAAATCTAAGTTGACGAACAAAATCATTGAAAATAAAATGATGATGAGACCAAATAGATTCAAGACCAAATATAAGTTAATAAACAAAATTATTGAGTGGATTGGCTTTGCTGAAGAATGTAACGAAGTTTATACATATTAAGAATTGATAAAATTGAGGGAGCGGATTGTAGAGTAAATTTTATCATTTGTTCCTGGTAGCAAGCTGACGTCAAAATGATGTCATTTAACGTCAAAATGATGACAAAATGAGCTTGCTACCTGGGCTGATTGTAGATGTGCTATTTATTGACTCAGATGGCGTTTGATTCATTTTTGTCTGGGGGGACGTGAGTCACATAACTATCGTTATTACAATATACACGAAGGAGAGAATATTGCGTCAACTATCTTACTATATCTTTTGTATCAAACAATTGTTCAAGTATATTTTATTCAGAGAAACACTGTTAATGCTTATTTATAATCAAAATCCTTTATATTCCTCCACAAAATGATCATCTCAAAACAGTTCTGTTTTTGAGGTAGTCTTGCTTCAAATTTCAAATTAAATGTATCAATACAAAGGTATCTCCAAAATAAAGAGGACTCGTTCGAATAGGCTGCAAAAAAGATTCGCAAGCAATCAATATTATTAGTAAAATATAACTTGCAGAATTTAATTTTCTTGCTGAAAAACTCGTTTCTTCTATAGAATCTTTATTAGTATTCAGCAAAAAGACATTGTTATTACTCCAACTCATTATTACTGTATCATTGAATTTTAAACTGTTTTTGACGGAATTGCGGAAATAGTTATTTGCAGACATTGTAAACAAAACAATATAACATTTGGCGAATCAGATCATTGTGGTCTTGATTTTAAAATCATAATTAGATACTGGTGTGATCAAATACCAATCAACTCCGATCCTTTCATTAAAAATGTTTACGAAATAAATTTTAGAATAATGTTTGTTATGAGATTATGAGGCATTGCTAGAGAAGGCATAAACATCTTTGTGGACCTCGGCCAAGTTTGTCTGCGTACGAAAATGCTATGAAAAAAATTCCGTAGCAAGTGCAGTATTTGATATTTTGTGTAAAAAAGTGGTTGATGAAGGAAAAAAGAGAAAATACTAAAAATGGAAAATCTTTATAAAATTTAAAAGTGTCTGGCGATGAATACTGCAAAACAACTTCTCTTTATCACGATGCTAATAGAGTAGGTGGATGTGCGTGCGATGTTTTATTTGTGCCAAAAAAATTGTTTTATTATGTTCAAAAAAATTAGAGAATCACTTACAATCAGTCCTACAAGGGAGCAAATTCAAAATTAGGTATTTTTGAGAAAAATAGCCGTAGAAAAATATTTGAAAATGTATTTTAAAGTCTGAAGCGGAAATTTTCGAATGTTTCAAATCCCGTATCTCACTGCAGCACTGTTGGAAAAAATGTATCCAATTTAATATATGTATATTATATGTCCCAAATGGTCCATTCAAATTTTTGGGTTAATTTAACACAAAATGAATGTATTAGAAGATTACACAAGTATTATGTAAAAGAATAAATATGAAAAAAGATAATATTGACACTGTTTGTAAACAAACATGAAACTATATTTTTTTCATGAAACTATATTTTTTTCAGTAAAATTGACATCTAAATATATTAGATTAGTTAATATTTTATTCATTTGTTTTATTGTTAGAATTTACGTTATAAAATACTTTATTTTCATGTTATTTATTTAGTTACAAATTATATCATTTTGAAACTAAGAAATATCAATTTAACACAAAATGTTTAAATAACATAATTAGATTTTATGTTAAATTAACACTTACATATATTAAAAACTTCAACATAAATTATTAATAATCCGAATGGACTGTTTTCAACTCAATGTTTTTTATTATATACAATTTTACAAATGGCATTAATTTAAAGCAAACCTTGAAAAATGAAAGAATAATACAAAAAATAATATATTTTAAAATGTAAATTCTAAAATAAATGAATAAAGTATGTATTAATTGACAATATATCGTAAATGTTAATTAAAAAAAATATATTTCCACAGTTTGTTTACAAACTGTATCATTATCTTTTTGTGATCATCTTTTTAACATAGTATCTGTGTTGTTTTTTAATATATTTATTTCATATTAAATGAATACAATTTGAGTTTACCACGTTTGGGACATGTGAAATGTTATATTCAAAATAAATTTTCAAGCAATATATGATTTTTTTCACTAATTGTAAGTTATGATGATTTAAAGTGAGTAAATTTTCGGATCTTTTCTCTAAAAACCTGTATCGTCACACTGGTATTATATCGTAACAATTTGAGTTTGTCTATACTTTTGAAAGTTGTCTTCTTGGCATTTTGAAAATACATTAAATATAAATATAACGATTTAAAAATAAATTCTTTGAATAGATATTTATCTTTTATTTCGCATATATTAATTGTTTTTATTTATGCATATATTAATATTATGCATATATATATATTATTTATGCATATATTGTTTTAAATATCGAATAACGTTATTATGTTGCAGCGGATGACAGTGCACAGGGAGATGCGACAACATGTGGGAATATCTTGGTGATATTATCGTGGATTGTTGTAATATTGACAATGCCATTCTCTCTCTTTGTTTGTTTCAAGGTAAGAGACCTGTTCAGAGGAAGAAAGATGATTTTTTAAAAAAAATTTTTTAAGATCATTCTCATTTATGTTATAAATTTCTCACTATTCGCCAACAGTTGTGAGAGTGAGCGTTTTAATGAGAAATGTTGTTTCAATGTAACTATAATTACATGGAATTTATTCATAATGCTATTTTTATCCATAGTACATGCAAATGTTCGTTTTTGCAATGCTTTTATTATTATATCGGAGCTCATAGATATGTATAATACACATACTAAGATTAATTTCTAATTAAAATGTTAAGATCCTGTTTTCAATATGAACAATAGTTCAGTTTTACGATTAATCATCAAATCTTTGTTGTAGATGATTATTCGTCAAAATATTGGACTAATGTATTGTTCACATTGAAAACAGAATTTCAACATTTTAATTAATCTCAGTATGTGTATATATATATCATCTACTTTTGCAACAAGTTTTCAAGCAATTTTAACTATTACATTTCTTATTACTGTTAATTTTATTAATCTATATATTGGTAAAATAAAATTTTCAATAAAAATTTTACTTTATTGCTGAATTTGCTAAAGAAGAATCTGTGATTTCGAAATATTCTATTGTAATAAATATATTAAAAGTTTAATTATAATTTCTTTATTAAGCTCGATTATTAACCATTATCCAGGTTATATATAATATACAGAGTGCGTTATCAAAATCCGAACAAATTTTAATTTAAATTTTCCGCTATATTGTTCCGCCAGAGGTTGTTGTTGGCATCCGAGAAAGCCTGATGCTTCTAGTAAACAATATAGTGATATTCTCAAAGTGGCCGCGATATTGAAAGTGTGAAGTATAATCGAAGAGCCGCGATTATCTAAGGCTTTCACGCTGGGCGCTCAACAACGGAAATAATTCGGTTCTTTGGATACCTGAGATCAACAGTTTATGACGTTGTGCAAAATAGATGACTTTAGAACGATCCAATGTTTTTTAGTAGGATGGTGCATCGACTCATACGAGTCATTTGATTCAAAATTGGCTCTTAGACAACGTTGATATGTTTTGGTCCAAAGAATTCTGGCCTCTCAACAGTCCAGATTTAAATCTTTTGGACTACTATGTATGAAGCGTAGTTGAAAGAGTCACAAACAAGTCTTGATATCCCAATATGACGTCATTAAAGACCGCTATTGAGGCAGCATTTGTCGGCATGGACTGCGCTATATTACAGCGTGCGTGCGAACGCTTCAGATCGAGATAGAGGTCATCATTCAAGCTTATGAGGGATATATTGAATAATTGTGCTCTACAGGGATATTCCAAGTGCCATATAAAAAGATTTTTGTAATATTTAATTTTTCATTAAAAAAATTTTGTTTAAAGAAATTGTTCGATTTATCCGGATTTTGGCGACGCACCCTGTAATTTGTTAGCTTTGCATATAGGAGAGACAGGGGTCAATAGGCTATGTAGAGGTAAGTAGATTAATCGAAGCTATGTTGCAAACAAATAGCGCGAGACTCGCGTAAACGTGACCAAGCACGCAGCAGCGACTGCCGCTTAATTTTCTGTGATATCGCGAAGCAGACGCATCTATGATAGAACACTAATTTAAAAAAATCGTACATGTAAGTAAATATTTTCATTCTTAAAGTTTTTACAACTATCATGTATAACTATCTGAGATATTTGATTTCCATTTATATAGTAAATGTAATTCTTAATAAAATCCAACAGAATTTTTTGTTTATCTATTTTTGTTATTGTATACAGTTAATGTTTTAAAAAATGAACGAATGGGGCTAGTAGGCTAACCAGAACACGAGGCTATATGACTAATTTAGTGACGATTCTAATAGTACCTACTCTCAAACTTCTTGGAATTAAATTCACTCTAAAAGAGTGAAAATACAATCAGTTTTTAAAAAAGAGTGAAAATGTTTCCTTCTTGAAAAAGAATGGTAATATTTCATTGCTTTAAAGAGATAATTTACTTCAGTGGTAAACGTTATAAGTTTAGTTCCCTCACGTCCAATCTCGATAAAACTAGGCTCATTCGACATATTTTACACGAAACGAACGAATTTAGCAAAAAGAATCATTGTTTTGTCTTGAAATATTAATCATTAAAATTTGTTAGGTTAGGAAACCTGTCATTTGCTTCGTTCTGATAAAAACGTTGATAGAAAAATCCTATCATTTTGAATATGAAATTTGGTTCGTAAATTCACTAATTTGAATCAAATCTTATAGAAATCTTGTACAAATCTTATAAAATCTGATAAAATACGATAGGATTTATAATTGATTGATCGTGCTCGCGAGGTCAATGAAAATGATATAAACTTATATATATAAAAAACGACACAAATTAATAGAAATCCATTTTCAATCGTTCTCTTTCAATTTCTTTTTACTAAGGCGATCTCACTTTCTTCCATAAATAGCTGTATTTTCATTTTCTTTGAAATTTCATTCAAAAGAATTTAGAGAGTATTCTTTTTTAAATGCACCTATAATGCAATAATTTTTTAATGAATTTTCATAATAAAAATATACAAAAATATTATAGTTAAATTACAAGAAATTTTTTATGCATGTATAAATATATATAAACATACATTATATAATAAATTGTATATGTTTATGAACATTTATACATAACATAAATATTCATAAATATTCATAAACATATATGTATAATTATATATGAATTATGTCCATATAATGTTCATACATTCTTTCTTTTGTAAAATTACTTTTAAGTGCAATAGAATACAATCATATATGTTTGTGTATATTTATACATAAGTATTTATGTATGAAAAATTTTTTGCCGGATAATATGAAATACTAAGATATTAATTTAATTACAGGAAATTATGAGGATGTACAAGCGAAAGATAGACAAAGGAAATATTCCGAAGAACATGGAATTTGCATGTAAAGAAGTAATTTTAGAAGGGAAAAGTGTTCGTTCTTCAAGATTGAAATATAATATCTCATATTATAAAATTTTGGATCGATATGTTACGAAATTAAAAGCTGCAGGAGAAAATCTCAATCAAATATCGAATATTCAATTAACTCATGTAGATTATATCAAAAGTCGTCAAATTTTGAATGAAAGAAATTGCTTTACTGGAATATATTAAAAAAGCAGCAAATATTTATTATGGTTTAACACTCAGAGAAATAAGAAAATTGGCTTATCAATTTGCAATAAAAAATTGAAATAAAGTGCCAGATTCTTGGAATGAAAAGAAAATGGCAGGTAAAGATTGATTCTCATCTTTCCTTAAACGCAATAACAGTTTATCAAATCATCACAAATCTTTCTAGAGCGACATCATTTAATAAACATAATGTTAATTTGTTCTTCACAAATTTGAAAACAATTTACAGACGTTTAAGAATGGAGCCATCTGATATCTGGAATGGAGGAGACAGGAATTACTATTATTCCACTCCTAATCGTGTAGTTGCATGTGGGATGAAGCAATTAGGAAAGATAACTTCAGCTGAAAGAAGAACTCTCGTTACCATTGCAATTTCAGCTATAGGAAATATGGTCCCATCATTTTTTATATTTCCAAGAGTCAAAGATCATTTTGTACAAAGAGGCCTTCTTGAATTTGAAGATGACGCCAATTCATCAAGTTGGATGAAAGAAGAACATTTTATAAAATATTGTAAACATTTTGTTCGTAATATTAGACCATCTAAAGATGTTAGACCGTCTAAAGAAAGATCTTTTTCTTTTATTTGATAAATGAACCATGAATCTCACCTTTCTGATTAAGGCACTTGATTATTAGAAACAGAATGGAGTCACAGTTTTATCATTTCCTCCCTATTGCGATTCATAAGTTGCAATAGATAGATTTGTATATGGCCTTTAAAAAAATATGTCACACAGGATGTGACAACTGGCTAACTAGTAATCCAGGAAAAACTTTATCTATTTATCACATTCTAGAAATAGTAAAAACTGTATTATCTCTGGCGACAACTTCAACAAATATTCAGGCAGATTTCCGCGTTTCAAGAATATCTCCTCTAAATGAAAATATATTTCCTGAAAATGAATTCTTAGGATCTTATGTGACCGATAATGAAGATATTTCTACTTATCAACGCTGAGAACAATGAACTTTCTGTCCAGGAAAATATCGATCTTTTAGCTACCGAGGAATATGAATCTTTTAGTTACCGAGAAAAATATTAATTTTTCAGCTATCAAGGAAAATATCGATCTTTCATCTGTCAAGAAAAATGTCGATCTTTCATCTGTCAAGGAAAATGTCAACCTATCTTCGATGTCTAGCTTAATAATTACACTTCAAGATATAAGACCTCTGCCAAAAGCGGAATCGCTTCAAGAAAAAAAAAGAAATACTCGTAAACGTTCTAGTGCAATATATATAGACTCGCCAGAAAAAGATGCACTCATGAAACACAAGCTGAATAATCCAAGAAAAAAAAATAGAATGAACAAGAAAAGAAAGGAAATGGAACAAAAAAGCAAGACAATAAGAAAAGGAAAAAGTAAGAAAAATTCAAATAAAGGAAAACATCCTTTTGTTGAAAAAGTTATAAGGAAGATTCTGAATAAACTAAATTCTTCATCCTCGAATAACACAGATGCAATGTGTCTCATTTGTAGAAAGTTATATAAAAAATATTCCAGGAGAAGAGTGGATACAATGTATGAAATGTAGCATGTGGGCACATTCTAAATGCATAAAGGGTAACACATTGTATTGTATTTGCTATAACAGATTAGATAAATGCAATTCAGATTAGATAAATTATACTCTAATAACAAAGGTATAAAGTTATATATATTTTTTATTTTATGAATATGTTTGTACATATGTTTTATTTTATGAATATGTTAAAATACATTTATAAACGTTTCATTAATATGTATTAGGTGTACAAAAAAGTTCTGAGCTTTAGATTTGATACAACCGAAATAACAATTTAAATTTTATATATCTTCCCGCCTTTTTGTGGTTTTAAAGCGTTAACATTTGGCCTTCT
>Ga0157364_1005237_pt1 | contig 13158 bp, 2 predicted proteins | sample AttsexASBM2_FD_111476 | JGI IMG/M metagenome (GOLD analysis project Ga0157364, IMG submission 111476) | Fungus gardens microbial communities from leaf cutter ant in Ribeirão Preto, State of São Paulo, Brazil - Atta sexdens ASBM2 | ecosystem: Host-associated > Fungi > Mycelium > Unclassified ... | reverse complement strand
TGGGGTTATGTTGACAGATGCCCAAGTTTATTGTATGACGTCTATGATCTATTTATTTCGACCACCACTTACCGCTAAAGCAATCTATAGGAAAACGGCGGAAGCAAAGTTGTACACCTAATACTTTCTAAAGCAATATACAATGTAACTTGATAGTTTCCAAACGACCGATAGTCTAATTAAAATATGTATATCTTACATCTACTTATTCTTAATCATATTTATGTTTGCGTCACGCAAGGAATCATTTGGAATTTATTAGTTAATCATATATTTATAGTGTGTATATTTGTAATGCATCACAATCTAATCATGATATATATTTTTGGGTGAACAATAGTGTTTAGAAAAGAAAAAAGTATCGGACCATCTGTACGCGGCCTAGGCGGGAAGCGAAAGAGATAAAGAAATCTCGAAGATGGTTAGAAAGCATCCTAGATATTGGAGATAGTTTTACTTTGTCCTTTTTGATACTTGTAATTAAAATTATAAAAGATATAAAATTTTTGCACTGAAAAAAGAAATGTTTAATTTTAAGATAAGATAAATGTTTTCTTTTTGTCTCCATTTTTAAACATTTAAGGTACTTTTGTTTTAAATTTTTTCAATAAACGAAACACGCGTTCGGATTAAAAACACTATGTGAATCTAAACACATAGTATATTTTGTTTATGGAAAAAGTTTAAAACTATAACACACATCTTTTAAGCATATTCTACAATGCACTCTTTGTTTCCTGTTTCTTGCTTTTTACCTTTTGCTTTTTCCTTCTTTACAATCGTTTTATCGACAATTGTATTTCTTGCTACGTATCTCTTGTTTCTTTCGAAGTTCGTTAACTTTTATCTTGAGCATAAAACAAAAAACCGGAAAAGAAGTAAGAAAACAAGATGTAAAAAATAGTAAAAAGAAACAGGAAACAAAAAGTACATTATACGATAGAATAGGCTTAAGTATTTAAAAAATGGAGATTAGAACAAAACATTTTAATATCTTCAAATTAAACATTTCTTTTTTCAGTGTATAGACTTTTTTTAAAGATTTTTCCTGTACTTTCAAATAACAATATTCATTTTAGTGAGAAAAATTTAATAATATAAAAAAAATTGTTTTATTTTTAAACAAATAAATGAGAAATGATATCCTCTTTAAAAAAATAAATAGAAATAAATAAAAAGATTCGCTAAAATACTCTAATATTCAAGATTTTCAAAATTTTTGTACAAAATTTGTAATTTTCAGAAAACGAGAAAGAAGCTCTACACACAAAAAAATTACACACTTTACAGAAAATAACAATATGCCAATGTGAAATATTAGACAAAATTGCTAAACAATTGCTAAAAATGTTAAACAATAAATGCATTTTATGTGTCTCTAGTTAATAAACATAATGCATTACGAAATGTCTATGCTTTTGCAGCATATAAATTAACGATGAAAAAATGCTTTTTGAATCTTATCTCAGAGTAACTTATAATATGAGTCTTTCAACTGAATATTTTAATTGAATATTACGCTATTTCTAACAAAAAAAATGAAATTTTGGATAAAACGTATTTTGAAAGTCTGCTTCTTATATATTGAATATATGGTGTAAAGTAAAAGTAAAAATTTTGGGATCGCAATGGAATTCACTCATAAACAAATATTTTTTATAAAACTAAATTAGAATTTTATCCTAAGTACTATCATAAAATGATTTTAAAGATTCTTTTTTTACACATTAATTTTTCAATGTATTTATGCTCATTTATTTATTAGCGGTTATAAAAATTTAACATTTAGAAATTAGCGTTAAAGAATTTTTCTTTTAAAACTTAATGTTTTTATCTAAGAGTATGATAAAAATTATAAAAGATTCCTGTCTAAATAAAAATTTTGTATATTTTATAATTTTATATATTGTATAAAAAAAATACATAGTTACATCATGTCCAAGAAAAAAAAAGAAAACTTTTTAAAACGTTTCCAATATCTTAGACGCAAGACTTATATCTTTATTTTTTCGATTTTTTTTTATGATCACTTAAAAAATTTGAAGTTCGTTTTTAGATATGGAATTTTAACATGTGGAATACGCGCATTTCACTATTTGATATTATTCTTGGGGCCATAAAAATTATTTTATTTTTTTATTTAATTATCCGTTATATTTGAGCGTTCTACATAATTATCTTAATAGTCGAACATTTGTTTTTAGGTTTGTGATCTAGATAGAACATCTTTGATAGAATATCTAAAATTTTTAGATATTTTATCAAAATCGTTTTTCCCGTACGATTTCGTTTCGTCAAATTCTAATTCTGCGTTTTAAACTTTACGTTAATTTTGTAAATTTTCAATTTCTCAACTTTAACTCCTTTATACGGCTGAATTTTGTAGATCTCATTAATCATCTAAAAATTCTAAATTCCCTAAAAATCCCTGGAGATAATTTCGTTATATACTTCCAATCTACGATTTTTTATTTCGAGTTCTATCGAATTCTTGATTCTGCACTTATGTGTACTAAATTCGTAGATGTAATATTGGTTTCAAATTCTAAAAGAAAAGAAAAGAAAACGTGTTTTTCTAATTTCTACAGATATTAGTCCTGATCTATAGTAACTGCAATAAGTCTTTTGCTATAAGCTCTAAGTTGCTCTGACAAGTTATATTCTTCAAGTTTTCTCAATTTTATAATTAGAATTAATCAATTGGCTTAGAGCTTACATTCAGATGACACCAGAAATGCTTTTGTTGGAAAAAATATTATAGTTTAGAACTTTGAATATTAGAGCAGAATATTAAAGATTTATTTGCTATTGTAGATAGGATCTTTGCGGACAAAAGTGTAGCAGAAGTGAATCGGAGATCCCCCAGATTCTATCGCCTACAAGATTCTACACCCCGGTAGGGGGTACTACGCCCAGTAGGGGATCTCCCTACGGATTGATGGATTCCGGGTTTCACCGATAGTAGCCTTCTCGGATTTGGGATGCCGTGGATTCTCGATCCCGAAAACGGCCCTCCGCGTCGCGCCCTCGCCGTCGGAAACGATCCGGAGAATGGAATTCGTCTCGATAACGCGCGCGACGCGCAAGTGCATCCGTTCCCCCTTGCGTCTCGTCTTCTGCTCGCTGCATCCGCAGCTGTCCTCCGCCCGGCCCGTTCGCCGTTCGCTGCACTTGTCGCGCTACCCTCGTTCCCTTGACCCTCCCTAAACACATAAATTCTCCCCGTTTGCCCACGTCCCCTTCCGTCTGTCACTACTCGGTCGGGGGCCCCACAGAAATAGATCCGAGATCCATGCGCCGACTTTCTCTGCTTCTTCGCCTAAGCGAGAAGAGCAGGTGCATTGCAAACATATCGCACTGATGATACCGTTAATGATCGTTTGAAACAAAATTGTCACATAACTGATTAATCTTTTGCACGGAGAAAATCTTTCGCATGACCTTTAATTAACACGGTATAATTAATACGATATTAATATTTAAGATACTTATTGCTTTTTTTGATTACTAGTATTTTAATTGACGTTGCTGATAATAATTGACATATTCGTAGCATCTTTTTTGCTAGATAACACACTAAGAAAAATGTGTTTTAATTAACTAACAAAAAAGGAAGATATTCAAAAAGGAAAATATTTTAGTAAGGACAAAACAGAATGTCTGTACAGAAAGGATGATTTTGCTGAAATATCTAAAAATTCAGCTATAAATACAGATCTGAAAATAATTTTGTTGAAGCATTAAAATAATTATGCAGAACACTTAAGTTGGTTGTTAGAACGTCAAAACTTTGTAACATTTTCAGCACATTGAAGGAAAAATTTTTGGTATTTGTAACTATATAATTATATAATTATATGTGGCTGTCCCAAAAAATGTTTAACTATAATTGATAGTAATTGCAACCATTTTTATGGCAATATAATTATAATTATAGTCATTTTCAAGAACATTATATCGCTGACTCCAAAAGAGTCCAACAAATATGCATAAGTGTAAATACAGCATTAAAAGACAGTATAATTTAATTGCGCTATAATACCTGCGTTACACTCATTCTTAATTTTAATAATTAATTTCAAAAGTCATAGGGAAAGTTATTTTTTTCCGTTACATTACTCATTTCCAGAGCTTACAAGCAATTGTATACATTTGTTGATTAAAATATATATATATATATTTATACATATAATTATATGTTATTATTATCATTATAGTAGTAATAATATCATAATTATAGTAACATTTAATTATCATTTACAAATATTTTTTTCTGTCAGTGCATACACTTGAGGTAGTATTTATTTCAATAGTTCAACAAAATTATTTTTAGATCTGTATCTAGCTAAATTTTAAGATACTTGAGCGAAGTAGTTTTTTTTTCGTGTAATTATGATAACCAGAAATTCTGTTTCAAAAATGTCCAAAATGTCATTTTTGTTAAGCCTTTTGTTAGTTTAAGCTAAACATTTTTCTCAGTAAAATTGCATTTGACAGCATTGGCGAACGTTAGCTCGTCTTTCGTTTGTTTTCTTATTCGACGATTTGTCGAGAAAAATATGCGGACCATATTTGAAAAATTAATGGCGCTGGCATTCGATATTAATCGTTGTTATTGACTCATAAATCAATTATTAGCTAAAGACTCAACACGTTTACAATAATATGCCATTAATGAGTGCTAAGAAATATGTTTTCCCCTCCGTCGATGTTATCAGACGTTCAGCAGGAATTGTTCGATATTATACTGCCCAAGAATCACGCGTTAAGTAATCGCGTGAGAACGGACGGGGCGAGAAATAAATTGCAAATCTGAGGGAGAGTATACTATGTAGTGGATCTAAGTAATTCTATGTTAATTGCTCGCCCTCACTCCCCTTCTCTGCGTTTTGCGGCAAGCCACATTTTAAACGGCCCCTCTTGATCTGAGTCGATAACTCGTTTTCAAGCGATTTTACTCTTTGCTGTGTTGGATTTTTTACGCTTTTCTGGATTTCGCCCGCGATTTGTTGTTTTACACAGCTGCCGCTCGCCTGCAGTTGCTTGCGTGCAGTCAACAAATCCCACGCGACGTTGCACTTGCCACACTTTTTCTAGAATTCGCTATGCAACTGTAACTTTCTTGCGAACTTTTACTAACATTTCGATAGATCTCTTATCTCGCGAACAAGGACGTTCGCAGGAATGTTGCGATTTATTTCGATGCCGAATATTCTTTTCTGATTTATCCCCAGCATTAAATAATTATACAAATAATTATACGAATGTATAAAATATATCATATACGCGAAATAATAAATATATTAAATAATTAACGATTCTTAGGCTAATAATCTTGGATCGTCGACATCTTTACTGATGTCTATTTCTATCAATAATAGGTTAAGTTTAATCGATGTACATGAACTTAAACAACTTTTTTTCCTTTTTTTAATTTTAATTTAACTTACTTTTTATCCTTTTTAAAGAGAATTAGAAAAAGAATAAATTAAACTGAGATTAAAATTAATTTATGTTGGTAGAAATGGACATGAGTGAACTTGTTTAAATTGCATCAGTAAATGAATTAAGAGATCTTCTTTCCTCCCTTGATCATCAGATATGTTGATATTGCGAACAGTGTCAATATTTTTTTCTTATAATATCAATTCCGTTTTTTTTTAATATTTTTTAAAAGTATGTTTATAATAATTGAGAAAAAATGTTTGAGAGAGAGAGAGAGAGAGAGAGAGAGAGAGAGAGCTGAAGTTTCAACAAATAAAAACCTCAATAAATTTTAGATTTAAATGAAGCTTAGCTGCATCGTAGGGAGCAGTTTGCATTTTCCTCAATTATATTCTTCAAACTCGTAACTTTTCTTCTTCAAGGGGAGAAAAAAGAAACGCGCTTTTAAATTCAAACGACACGCAACGGAGCGGCGCGTTACACGGAATCGCGTGTAATGAGTAGAAGGAGGGATCCCAGGGCCGGTTGGGTAATCGGCTTCCTCGTATTGCCACACGCCGCGACGGTGCCACAAGGCGCACTTGTGTGTCTCTCCTTCTCTCTATCTCTCCTTCTTCTATGTCTTTTTTTCTCTCGTATCGTTTGAAAGTGAATTCAAGATGGCCACTTTAAGAGCCGGCGCGGCGCGGCGGCGTAGTGAAGCCGCGGCGCTTACGCATTCGCGCGTATATATACGTGCGTGCGTGCGTGCGTGCGTGCGCGGTGATAGTGCACAGCCGCGTAACGAGAGTGTTGACATTTTCTGCAATCAGGTCAGGGCCCCTTCGCAGAGTCCGATGGTATTACCTATAACCCTCCTTTAAAATGAATTCGCATGCGGATGTAAACAACGTTCTGCAGCAAAACTAATCCTCCTCTTCGCTCTAGCTCTTCTTTTTCTCGTCTCAACTTCTCCTTGTTATCTTTGGATACATCGAATTAATACAAATAAATGTTTCAGGATATGAATAAACTTATTCTTTTGTGAAATTCTTTTTTTAAAAACTTACTTTTCATCAAAATCTGAATTTTATGTAGCGTATACATTCGTATTATGAACAAATCTAGTATAATAATTAGATAATAATAATTATATAATAATAATAATAATAATTAAGTCCAGATGATAGTTAATAAAGCTTTGTGGCAAAATATAATTTCGTTTAATTAAAATATATATAATTAAAACCGAGTAAACGCTAATCTTACTTATACACAGTAAAAAACATTTTGTATTTGTTAAAATTTTGTGTTGAATTTTTAACATATTCGAGTTTTAATTTAACATAATATGATTGTATTATTTGAATATTTGTGTTAAATTAAAATTTAATATTTCTCAATGTTAAAATAACATAATTTATATATAAATAGATAAGTAAACAAATATCATAAAAATAATGTAATTTTAAAACATAAATTCTAAGAATAAATGAATAAATGAATATGTTGATTTCATATATTATAAATTAATTTTACTTATAAGAAATATATTCTGTAACTACAACTACATATTTTACATATTTTATATGTAAAAAAGTATAGATATTTTGTGTGCTAAAAATGTAAAAATAGCATCTAATTCCAGTTAAATTGAATATTATAAATGTATCAATTTATACATAAAATTTGTTTTTAAATTGTGTCAAAGTATTACGCTTTTTGTGTTAATTTTTTACATAATATTTGTGTTACTTTCTAACATATTCATCTTATGTTAAATTAACACAAAAATTTGAGTGGACTGTTTGAGACATATGAATTATGTTAAATTTAATTTACACAATTTTTTTTACTGTACTTTTTTACTGTTGTGTAATTTTACTATTCTATACAGATTATATTTTACTTTTTAATTATATACCAAGTTGTTGATTACTATTTTGATTACTACTTGTGTTCAGTATTAAATATTGCATCAATATGTCAAACATAATACATTTAGCACCAGACATTTTTTTTAGTAATAACATTTCGTTTTATTTTATCTCATCAAGATATAAATAAAAAAATATAAATAATAAAAGATAATATTCCATAGCTCTCATGTTACTTGTTTATATAAAGTGACATCACAATGGACAGTTTGAAGTAGAACACTACTTCTCCAGTTGATCGTAAAAATATGCCAGGATGAAAGATAAGCTGATAGTTGGATAGATTGCTGAATTGGCGATTCTTTGTAACTTTGACGAAACTCGAAGGTCATCTACTTAATAGGCCATGCAAGTGAACAAACTCGAGGAACCACCTGTTGAAAATTGGCCGCTTTCTGCGTAAATACACATCTCTCTGTCGCTATGGAAATTAGAACGCGCGGCAGTTTATTTCGAAAGATGATTTTTCATGCTGTAATAATTCTACCCGGCATCTGCCGGCGCGGGCGTGTTGCGACAGATAACTTTTCTATCTAATGCTGTCTACACCGGCAATTTTGGTTAATCGTCATGTTAATCAAACAGGGATTACATAATAGGAGAGTTGGCGGATGTTACCAGTAGATCGCGGTAATATTGATGAGTCGCATTAAAGCTCATTTAGGAGGGCAAATAACATTCAAACTATCGCATAAAACATCTATGTTTCTGATTCTTAAACTCGATACGCAATTTTATGTGATAAAAAGTAAAATATATATACGTATATGATTTGATAAAAAAGTTAAATTATACAAAGAATGTAGTTTTAAGTCTTCGGAATTGACACCCACAAACTCTATAACACTTACTAAGATTCGACCCATTTAATTGCGTTGATTAAAAGACACTAATTAATTTTAAGGAACTAAAATGATATAACTCGTTAAAAGCAGCACAGATCTCTAAATCAATCTCTCCTAAAGAAAAAAAACATTCAGAAGATGTTTATAAGTCTTAAGGATATTTCTAGGATTAAGTTCTTTAGATAAAGGGAAAAATGTTCAAGGGAAAAATGGTTCAAAGGAAAAATGAATTATTGAATTATTCAGAAATTGTTACATCTCTTAAGCTGGCACAACCACAATAAAACGCGACTTACATCACATTTTTTGCTAATTTTTTTATTTATTCCCGATTTTTTTGCTCTAGTCGATTTGCTAAAACCTATGACTGTGCTAAAATGACTTAAAACTAAAATTAGCACAGCTACAAAGAAAAAAGCAAATAAAAAATCGAATATATATTTTTGAAGGGTTATTTTTTTTGTTAATTTTTTGCTTTATTCCCGATTTTTTGCTCATTGTTTAAGTAAAAAGATTCGACCAACAGTGTGTGGCTGTCGCTTACCTCGCGATAAGAGTAAAGTACATTAAAGCAATTAATTGCTAGGTTAATTTTGGTCTTAAAATGTTTCTAAAATTAATTGTTCTAAAAATATTCCGTTTTTCAATTTATTGCTCATTGTTTCAGTTAAAAAAATCTCACCAGAAGTGTGGCGGTGCTAGCGTACGTACCAGAGTGATCGATATTGATATAATTATTCAAGATTCTTGATTTTTGTTATTATCTTAGAGCAAAGAAGTAACAAAAAATTGTGATATATGTATTTTTGTTTACAGTACTTTATATGTGGTTTTACAAATGGGAGGGATTAGCGTAAGTCAGCATTTCCACTTTTCCCACTTTTCAAATTAATTTCCTACGAATGTAACAGAGCAAAAAATTTGGGATAGAGCAATAAATTAGCACTTAATTATGGCATGCGAACGAATTTTTTTTTTTTTTTACTTTAAGACCGTAATTAGAAAAGCTAGCTTTTCTTTACTTTATTGTTATACGCGAGATAGCACAGCTACTCTACTGTTGGTAGAATTTTTTGATTTTTTTAAACTATGAGCAAAAAAATCGGATTCGGGATATTCTTAGAACAATTAATTCTAGAAACATTTAAAGACCACAATTAGCTCAGTAATTAATTGCTTTAATGTACTTTACTCTTGTATGCGAGCTAGCACAGTCACACTATTGGTCGAATTTTTTTAAACAATGAGCAAAAAAATCGGAAATAGAGCAAAAAAATAGTCCTACAAGGATACGTACTTAATTTTTTCATTTGCTATTTTTTTCTTTGTGGCTGTGTTAACTTTAGCTAACTTTAGCTAATGTAAGTTAGCATAATTATGGATTTTTGCGAAAAGGCTAGAGCAAAAAAATAACAAAAAAATGTGATATAGATTGCATTTGATTGTGCTGAAGCAGCTGTGCCAGCTTAATAGACAAAATTTGTTAAGGGAGGAGATTGTGTCGCAAGCGAAATTCTTATAAAGTCAAATTTGAAAAGATGGAATTCTAATTTAATATATAAATTGTTACATTGAATAAGTTATATATGTATATATATATAATTCACAGAAAATTTTATTTAAAATTATAACACAAAAGAAACAGTAACAACACTACTTAACACTACTCAACAAAATTAAACACTCTATCCTTCAAAAATGGGTAAATTTTAAGATAGAATAACTTTGTAAAAAATCATCATATCAAGATGTTTTTTACAGCTTGAAATCTCTACTGTTCAAATCGATACTTTAGAAAGTGATTTTACTGATATTGTATGAAATTACATAAACATAAATGAAGATTTATCGATTTTTTTATAAAATTTGCGAAATTTTACGGCGCGAATTAAAAATTGCGCACAAATATGATTTACGGCTTTCGAAAGAGTGAATTTAGCTTAAATTTGCTTTTTTATTGACCTCTATATGATTTTTTTTTTTCATCGAGTTACAACATCGGGTTGCAACATCGAAGAAAAGAATTATTTTTGCTTCAACGTTGAATAACTTGGAGAAAAAAAATGTATAAAGCTTCATAAAAAAACATACAAAGCTTCATAAAAAAAAGCATATTAAAAATAAAGATTCACTTTTTCTGTAATGATGTAAATCGCATTTGTGTATAATTTTTAATTCGCCCCGTGGAACTTCGCAAATTTCGTAAAGATTTTTGAGATCTGATGCGTTTATTTATGTTTGTGTAACTTCACCAAATATCAAAACCGATTTTTTTACCGAAATACCGATCTGAAAAGTAGAGATTTCAAGTTGTAAAATGATTTTTTAAACATCTCGATATGATAATTTTTACGAAGTTATTCTATCTTGAAATTTGCCTTTTTTTTGTAGTGGAATAGGTGATTCTTTAATTTTGTTAAGTACACTGAGAAAGAAATATTGTTGATTCAATTAAAGATTCTATATTATGGGCTGTCATGACTAACATAAGTAATTAATTCATATATATTTTTATTGACATAAAGACCTTATTATTATTGAAATAATAATATATGCCTTTATGTCAATAAAAATATACATGAACTAATCACTTATATTAGTGACAGCCCGTAATATAGACTTTAATTGAATTAATAGCATTTTTTTCTCAGTGTAGTGTACAATGAAATCTATGTTTTTTTTATATCTAGGAGTTTATTAAATTCTAAAAATAATATTTTTTGGAATATCAAAATTGGTTAAGTATTTTAGAAATATTAAAAATATATATAATTTGCTATAAACATTAAAAAAAGAAGAAGTTATGGCCTTTATAATCTTCCCAATGGAACGAATTCGCCAATGAAATGAATATTAAATTTATATATAATAATAATAATTCAAATTTGTAGATATAACATAAAAAATTTAATGGGTTAAAATCTAATAGATCCATATTAGCTCCGGATAAGATTAAATATAGAGACATTTTCATGCTTCTTTCCTGTTAATCCGCTTGAAATTAACGACATGGGATGGAAGTCGATCATCCAACACGTACAAAAATATCGCGGTGTACTGTTTAGATCTCACCATGTCTCGTTGAGTGAGTGCAACTTCATACGGGAGAGGATTAACAAAAAATTTTAGGGGAGCGATCCTGACTGCAGTGTCTGCAGTTAAGACGCGTTAACAGAAACACGTGCAGTCCACCGACTCTCCCATATCGTAATGTATCGCTTTTTAGGGAGTTATATGCGTCTCGGTTTTTAGGAGCCGAGATTGTTTACACTATGGAACTTCCTCGACCCCTTTTTTCGGCGGTTGTCAAAGACCGTTACCCCGCTTCGGTGTCTCCTTTGGGAAATTCTTAAAATCGGCATAATCGGAAACTCTCTTCCTTTCGATGCGAAATCGGAGCTCGAGTGTAAAACAATTTCCTTGGAAATTCGTGAGAAATGCTAATCCGATAAGAACATATTATTGTCGAGATGTGTAAGTCTATTCTGTGCTTATATTCTATTTATCGTGCAAACATAAAGAAAGAAATGCGTACAGAATCGTAATTAGTTTGCGCGTCCACACGGCTCGTAAAAGACGTGTCGTGAAATTTTATTGGACTTGCGTTTTTCGTAACAATGTAGTCGCGCATAATCGGAAGAAATATTAGTCGACCGATAAGAACAATATTTCCATCTCATGTCATGTCGCAACAACGACTGTTCTATTTCTTGCGCAAATAAAAAGCTCTGCGAATCTTATCTTCGCTCAGCAAGGAAATGAGCGCCAAATTACAAGTAAGTAATAACAACGTGCAATAATTAAGGCAAGCATAATAATTTATAAAACAGCTTCACTTTTCACGGAAAGAACGTCTGTTCATGAGAAAGTCTAGTTGATTGACCAACAGCAATAATATTTATTATAGTCTCTTATACGGTCAAAAAAACATTTCGTATTTGCGTTAAAATTTATTAAAATTTTTCAATTCAATTTTTAACACATTCGAGCTGCAATTTTACATAGTGTGATCATGTTATACTTTGATCATGAATATTTTTTGCTAAATTGATACATATATTCAATTGATTTTTTAATGTTAAAATATCAATTTATGAATAAGTCAATAAATAACAAAAATATAATTTTAAAACTTATATTCTAGGATGAATTTAAAGAAAAATGTATGCGTCAACATAACATATTATAAATGTTAACTTTAAAAAATTTATTTTCACAATTTATTCTCAAATTGTGCCAAAGTGTTACATTTTTTGTGTTAATTTTTATATAATGTTTATGTTACTTTCTAACATATTTATCTTGTGTTAAGTTGACCCATTAATTTGAATAGATTATTTAGGACATTTAAAATATGTTAAATTTAAAATAAATTTTTCATTATAAATAATATCAAATGAACAATTAGAACTGGTGCACATTAAAGCGCTCAATAAATCGTACACAAATTGACGGAAAAATGTGTGTTAATAATTATAAAAACGAGTTAAACCGTGAAATACAGAGTTTCTTTGAAAAATTTTGAGTCTCAACATGAAAATGGCATTACTCGTTAAAACTCATTCTGGTACTACAATCGTACATGTTTTGCAAGATACCTGTCAAAATTGTAGCCATTTTGGACTCAGTTATTATTTGACAATCATTTGTACCAGTCGATGTCAATGTTTTCGTTTGATGAAAATCTGTGTCCTCCTAAGCCTAACTTTGAGCCTAGGAAACAGAAAAAAGTCATTAGGGATCATCGAATCTGGTGAATGCGAGTAGTTAATTAACTCGAATCGTTAATAAATCTGTAAATTTTTGTTATGGCGATGGAGATATTCAAATTTTTTCATTTTTACAAAAACATTGACAATAACTAAGCATCCATAATGGCTACAATTTTCACAAATATCTTGCAAAACATGTACGATTGTAGTACCAGAATGAGTTTTGATGACTAATGTCAT
>Ga0157364_1005233_pt1 | contig 13166 bp, 9 predicted proteins | sample AttsexASBM2_FD_111476 | JGI IMG/M metagenome (GOLD analysis project Ga0157364, IMG submission 111476) | Fungus gardens microbial communities from leaf cutter ant in Ribeirão Preto, State of São Paulo, Brazil - Atta sexdens ASBM2 | ecosystem: Host-associated > Fungi > Mycelium > Unclassified ... | reverse complement strand
CAAAATATGATATTTAAAAATTTAGCTAGATTCAGATCTGAAAATAATTTTTGCTTTGACTAAACTGACTTAAAATAATTACGTAGGATATATACTCAGACTGTTACACAGGTTGCTAGAATGTTAAAATTTTTTGCAGCATTATCATCAACGCATATAGTTAAATTTTTTTATACTTTAACAAAATCATTTTTTTTGTGTAAGATAAGGTGATACAATTTTGAACATAATAATATAATTCTAAACGAAATAAGATTTTTAAAATCAATTTCCGAGTTTATTTTTCTCACCGTTGGTGAGACAGAAATACTCTTTTGATGGTGCCCTTTAATATTCTCCATACAATGAGATTGGGAATACTAAACTTAAACCTCAAAATTGGATTTAAATCTTATTCCATTCAGAATTATGCCATGTTTGAAATTATTATCTTATTCTATTTATCTTTTTATTCGTTTATTTCTATTCTGGGTGCAGCTTATATACTAATCTAAGTTATAGAGAATCGTGTTTCCTTGACTTGGCGCCTTGGTAAAAGGCGTCACCAAACGCACAAAAACATTTATCCTCGCAGTAGATTTCACCGGCGAAGCGAGGCAGCAGCCAGTCCGCTGGCTTCCGACACCTCATTGTGATTCCGCGAACGTTTGATACCGCATTATCTTCTCTTTGTATGCCTCGGCGACGTCTGCGTTTTCCCGTCTGCCTTTGACAGTCATCTTGATCATCTTTTTCTGGATTCTCTCGCTTCTTCTCTTTCCTCCCGTGCACGCGTCACCAGTAAGCGGCTGAGGCGTCTTTTCAACGAGACTTTTCCGCGATTTAGCAACGCGAAAAGGTGGAAACGGTCGGAAACCGTCGAAGAAAGTGCGAGCGAGAAAAGGCAGAGGTTCGGAAAGAGGGAAAGAGGGATCGATCTTGGCGATCCAATAAAAAGTAATGGTTCGAAAAGCTCGGAGCTCGGGCGGGAAGTCACCCTGACACCTTTTAAGCCTCGCGAACGAACGGGTTCGTCGTCGCTCTCGTTCTTCTCCTTTTCTCACCGTGTACGCGGACCCTCTTAGCATAAACTCGATGCGACGGCACATTCAGTCGCGCACGACATGAAAATTAAGCGGCGTTTGAGCAAAATTTCCAGAGATGAAAAATTAATGGCGAAGAATTAGAGCCGCGATAACGCGGCGTAATCGAATGTCGAAAATATCATTTCCTTTAGAATAAAAAGTATAGAAATAAAGTATAGAAATATAACATCAAGAGTCTATTGTTCCATCTTTAGATAAACCATGTGTAATTCACCTATTAGATAAACAAAAGAGTAAAAAAGTAAGAGCGTAAGAGAGTAAGACAGTAAGCTGAAGTTTACCGAAAGTGGGACAACCCAACCTAACTGAACTAAGCGATAGAAAAATTCATATATTTTAGATAAAAGTCTGAGATATGAGATACAATCACTTATTCAGTTTTCAGACTATTTTGTGATTTTTATTTCATGTTTGAGAAACGAAGTACACTAAAAGGATTTGCTGAAGCATCTAAAAATTTAAAAGTAAAATATTATATATCTGAAAATAATTTCGTTGGATCGATATAACTATATTCTTTCCATGTAAGATTTCTTGTTTAAAAAAATTTTTACTTTAACACATCTTAATCTTGAAATTATTTTGCTTTTAAATTCCACAATGTTATCTTTAATTTCTGAGCTGATTATTATTTAATTAAAATTCATATGGAAATGTCTAATTCGAGACCTGGAGCCAAAAATGGTCTCTTCTTTAAATGAATATGAGCATCATGCAGGGCAATCCCAGGAGATGTTCCGCGTATCCGCGGATCTGATTTTTCCACGTGTCGGATCCCGAAAGGATTTCTTCACCCTCCTTGCCTGTCTATCTCTCTCTACCTTCTTTACATTTCCCTGTCGAAGACTAGAGCCGCGGAGATCGCCCATTATCGCTGAAGAGATAATTAAAAAGCCAGGCTCACAGGAGAGATATTAAAGTGTCGAAAAAAAAAGAGAGAAAGAGAGGAAGAGAAAGACCCTTATCAACGAGCTGTTATCACCATGTTGAGACCGACTCTTTGCCGCACTTATTCTCTCTCTTCTTTTTACCTCCTTGATCTCTTCTCTTTTCAGTCGGCATGCACTTGGTGTTGCATCGATTCCCTCACAAATAGTCTTATTGCACCTCGCGTTTTAATTTTATTGATATTCTGTTTTTTTCTCTTTTCACTTTTCTCGCATCACAGAGATTTGTAGCCATGGTAGTAGAGAAGAAAAGTGAAGATTTACATTGTCTAGCACGTGATACCTATTATTTTCGTTTTATCCAAACGAAATTGGTTGAATTGCCTTAAACAGGCCGGAAGTACGTCGTGCATCTCACCATCTAATAGAAATCATGTAAAGAGTACTCGTCAAATATCTCTATCAGATAATATATATCATGAGACTAACCGATATGATATTTATTTCTAGAGAGAGAAAGAAAGAATTTATAAACATAAATTCTGCAACGTACATATTATTAGCATAATACTTAAGTAAATCATTATCAAGATCCTTTTTATATACTTAAAAGAGATCGCTGGCTAAAAAGGTCGGGAAACGCTGATTAAGACGAAAGGATAGACCGAGAGAGACAAGAGAGACAGTCGGGGGTGGCAAAAACTGGCGGGAAAAAGAGCTCGAGTGTGACGTCATGCGACACCACTCGACATCTTATTTCCTACGTGTCCCCCGCTATGATACGACGGGTAATCTACAAAGGGAAAACGAGCCTCGGTCTTTCCCTTCTTTCAGAAAAGCGCAGGGCTGTCCAGAAAGTCCAGGAACACACGGCGTTACCGACGTGTCACGTGACGACGATTGCTCGTGATAAGGGCGCAGAGTCGCGTCGGTTGATTCGCCTCACAAGAGTTCGATTAACGTCGCGGACTGCCCGATAATTGCTTCGCCCACATGTACTGATATTTTTTCCTTGACGTGCCGTTCATGGAAAATTCTCGATTGATTAATGATATTTGGATTATTGATATTATTTCTGAGAGGATCGAGATACTATTTTTTCCATACTATTTTTAAAAAGAATTCCTTTCCTACCGCAAATATGTTGTTAACGTATTTTATTCAGTACAAATTAATGAAGAAGCTAAAAGAGAATGGCAGAGGGGATTTCATAATAATTTATGAATGCATTTTCCACGCGATTATTTCTGACGAATCGCACCGATGCGTGAAACTCAACGTGCGCGAATCCGAACGACGATTAGCGATTGTCACTGTTCGTGGGATGCACGCGCCGGATGCATTAATATTCTTGAAGGAATAGTGACGTTCCCCCCCTCTCCCCCCTCCCACGCGTAGGCAGCGTTCCACTTTATTCAGGTGATAGTGACGAATTAGTTTAGCCCACTACGTTAATGCCTTCGCGCGTAATATCGTGACACACAGGATCCAATTAGTCGAGGTTGCCCGGGTGATTTTTTTTTGTCGTAATTGTACATTTGCCATGCGAACACATTTGTTTGTCAAACGAGTCGAATTCCGTAAACGCTTTTCGGTTGGGCCGAGAAAAGAACGTTCGACATGAAATAAATGGACTTCTGTGCGTGTGTATTTTTCGTTAAAACAAAAATGCGAATTGCGTACGAGCGACATGCAATATGCTAAACGAAATTAACTCGAATATCATTTTTCTACCGTGGTCATAAAGTGCGCTCTGTCACTAAATAAAACGGGCAAAATCGACGAAACGTAATTCACGTAAATTCGTGTAATTTTAATGGTTGAGCCATTGCGCCAGCTTTTCCGCCACCTTAATCGTTCTATGAATGAAATGTGAATGTAATTATCTACTTTTCTTTTATTTTTATATTATGCTAGATTATACAACTATACAACTACAGTGTGCATATTTTTTCTATATATTATTACTCTGCATTTTGTCCAATTGATAGTCCAATTAATAATTTACGAGTATATAAGATTTTTATTTATAATATATTGAGAAAAAAAAGTGCAATTATAGTAATTTAATTATAATTTATACTTATTTTCGATGTCAATTATATATTTCTAGTAGAACTTGAAATATATACTGAAAGAAATTATGAAATTTTAATACATATTTTTTTAAATAGTACCATCTAGATATTTGCTTACAATAAATATTTGCTAAAAAAGAATCAATCAATTAAATTAAATTAATGGTTCGTATACTAAATAAATATATATTTAAATTTAATAAATTTAATTAGTATTATTGAAATAAATATTTATTAAAATTTAGTACGTTTTTAGTACAATTGTTATTAACATTACAGTATGTAGTACTAACTATGAAAATGGAGCTCTTAATTATAATTATTTTACCAAACAGTTATGGTTACAAATGCCAAACACTTTTCTTTCGGTATACGTAATAAATTTATATATACAACAGATACTAATTAATTATCAGCACAAAAAAAGAAAGAATCTTTTAAATATTTCATGAGTCGCATGATTCGTGTGGTATATAAACCGCTCAAGGTCTTCAGCATCATTGACAGTACCCTATCGGTGTAATGACATGTTGGCTGCGCCTTTCACACCGGCACGACCGTTCATTTAGAAACCAATGGAAAGATTGGGCGCAATTGTCTCGTCCTGTATCGAGTCGCATACGATGCTACTGACCCTACATGGCATTAATTCTCGTCTTATGTCGCAATCGATTTTTTACGAGGATCGTTTACAACAGAAACACAAATGTTGCTATTCTGTATATGTATTGCTTTGTACATCGGAATGTTTAAATTATTGTTGCAAAAAAAATATTTTTCCGGAAATATTTTTCCAAAATTATACTATATCTTTCTCTTTTCACATATCGAGTTTTCAGTATTTGTAGTTGACAGTTTTCTGTTTCTGTCAGTTTTTTTTTTTTTTTTTAAACTTGGAAGTACGTTAACGGGAATTTTGTTACCGACTAAAATCGCTTAAATCGAGGACTCGTATTAACTATTACCATTAAACTCTTGTGCTGCTCAATTCATTACAGCAAATGTCATATACCCGCACCTGGCCACAAAAATGGAAATTATTCAACTCGTATTAAAATCGCCATTCTCCATTACGGTCATTTAAACCGATATATTTATCTGTCACTATAAATGGCATGCTAGCGATTCCATTAGCGAAATTGTGATATCGGCTTTTCATGACCGGAAATATGTAGCGCTAATTTTTAGTAGAGACAAATCGATTCGAAATTCAAACCAAAGAACTGTTTAATCGGGAAAAGGATAATTTTCCCTGTATTATCATAGTTGGAAGTAACATTCCGATATAATGAAAAGATAGCAATATTTCGTCAGAATTAAAATTTCGCCGATAAAATATTTCGACCAATTTAAAGGTCGAAAAATTACCAAATATTTCACACTGACTGTAATTTATAACTACTATACTATTTTTCATATATCTCGTTTTTTTATATTAATATCGCGGGTCTAGCTAACTTCGCTCTTGTTATTCCCGCGGGGCATCATTTTTCCCAATGTAGGTAGGTGTTTCCGGAAAATAAGATGACGTCACGAAACTTGTTCCGCGAACAATATCGCGTAAAAATATCGATACACAACGGCGAACAACAAAATCAACATTTTCACCTCCGAGCTATCGCTGGAGCTATCGACGTCATTTTCGCATCGTTCGTAACTTCTCGCGCGTCACAGAACCGATATTCGCGACGAAACGGCGCAAATTAGGCAGAGAGTATAGTCGCGAAAAATTACCATACAAATGGCGTCAACTACCCATCGAAACTCGTTGGCCACGCGGTGTATCTATCGTCGCGCGATATAATATATATATTGCCATCGCGCATCGCAGAAGTTTGATCCACTTTGGTCGCGATGCTCGTCGCGGAAGCATTACTTTTCTCCAGGTGAGAGGGAGAAAGGTGGTGCAAATATGTGGCGTTTACGAGTCGTCTTCGTTTCGAACGTTCCGAGCGTTCCTCGAATACATATTGCCTGCTGGCGGTAGCAGCGCAATTAACATCACTCGAGACTCAAACCCTCTACCGAACCGGGACGAGGGAGGTAAAGACGACGGGGGAGGATCGGGAGAGAGAGTAATAGTTTTCCCAGTCAGCCGTTTCTCCGTCCTTCATCCTTTCATGGTGTTTCTCCCTGTGTCCTGTTTTTCGACGGTCGTCTTATTCCATCTCATATATATTTATCTCTATCCATCTTGGCGAAGTTGGTCTACATATTTTGTTGAAAGCGGTTAAAATGAGCAATCTCTCTCTTCTTGCTCTTAAAATTTAGACAATAAAAAACCAGTAATTGAATTTTAATTATTTTAATTTTCGGAAAATCTAACGGTGCGTTTGCAAGATGAAATATATTAATAAAAGAAGGTTAATACTTAAGGGAACATGAATACTAGAAATGTGATTGTGCTGTTAACATTTGTAGCTGACGACTTTGAACAGCAAAAAAACTGTCTGAATAGCATTTTTCTCTTACATTTTTAGTCGTATTTTCTTGTGATTCAGACTCTCTCTTGTTGCGCTACCGTAATATGCCTACTTTTACCCACACCGTTCCTTTTGACACTCATAAACTTGCCTTACTATCATCGTGTAGTTGTCTTGCCGACTCTTGCTGTTTTTCTCTTGCTTTTTTTCAGTCTTCCTTCTTGCTTACTCCAAGTCGTATCTTCTCATTTATTTTCTCCTGAGTCCTATCTCCCTTTTCTCCCAGTATTCTCCATTCTCTTGCTTTGCATCCCTTAGATCGTAACTTCTCTTTCATTCTCCTCCATGGGTCTTTTTTTCTTTCTCTTTCTCTCGGTTCACCCCATGTATCGTAGCTCTTCATTCACCCCTCGTCGCTTTTTCTCTCTTTTGCTCTTTCGCTTCAACCTCCTGTTCGCCGCAATCCACTCTCTTTCCTCTCGATGGTCGTCATGGTAACCGCTTCCGTCTCTGTCTACGTTTCCATCTTCGTCTGTCGCGGCTACTCCATCTTCATGTCCATCCGTTCCGAAAACATTGACTTTACCATGGCGGTTGTCGCATGATCGGTGATCCTTGATGACTAAGGATCTGCGAAAATGCTGTCACATGATTTACTAAGACCGAGGAAAAATTTTCGAGGAAAAAAATGCGAAAAAAATCGTCAGGTAAAAGTTTATAGTAACGACTCGTAGCACAGATTTACATTTATATTACAAAAAACATGAAAATACAACGCGAAAATCAAGAATGTGAAAGCATTCGCCCAGAGAAAGGTTTCTTCGATTTAAAGAAATGTTTCTTTACTCTACAGTTAAAGAAAAAAATTTCTTTGATTTGAACATAATTTCTTTAAATCAAATAAATTTTTTTATTGAGTGTTGAAACTATTTCTTTCGCTTCTCATGAAATTTATAAGAAAAGATTCAATTAATACGATATATTTAATATTTATAAGAGAGGTTATATATTAAAAGATTAATTCAAATCGTAATATAAAATCATCAATTAGATTTATTTTTACTTCTTTACGCAAATGCGACAAATAGACGTGGGAGCTTTCATTTTCGAGATGTTGTGTAAATATAACGCAAAGTTATATAATTACCAACCATTGCCTCGGGAAAGAGAAAGACAATGCCGAGTAATTTTGTATGAGTCTCTGTGGAGAATGAGAGTCGCTGCGACAACAACGATAGGAGATATTCTCGATAGAACTTTGATCCTTATCATGCAACTTTGATGTAGACAATCGCGCTTTGAAATGCCTCGTTAGCCGTCCCGTATATCGATGTCGCGAGTTAAGATACTTGTAGTGACGGTTTGCCGGGATCTTTCTCACATAATACCTGAGTCTCGGATAAACTACATCGTAGAATAGCAGATATCTCAAAACTAAATTTCCCAACGAGCTCACAGTAAGCTTACCACATTTAACAGCCACTTATTTCGTGTTCGCATCCACACGTAGTCGCACGTACGATGTTATCATATTCACATGAAAATATAGAATTATAAACGTCCGTGCAAACAGAGTAACCGTACTCGAAAACTTTAATTGAACGCTCTTCAAACTCAACTCGCGACAATTCTGTAGTATCTAATGTGGAGAAGTTTAAGCCGTTTATATTCTTGCTGGAGAAGATCGACCGCGAGTTTATTAAGGAAGACGATCTCCCTGGGTTCTGTGTTCAGCTATTCTCAAAGCGATGTAAGGCGATTTTTCATCGAAACCTGACTTTTCTTCGTTTCTCATTATGATTCCGCCGTGCAAACCGCCGTTCTCACTTTGTCATTGTCTAATAAAGCTTTTTGCTTTCTTGGCAGATTCACGACGGCGTCGTGGTCTTAAGTAAACTTGACCCGAACCGTCCGTTAATGGATTCGGGAACACTCCCGGGTCCATTCGAGTATGCAAAGCGACGAGAGCGAGAAGAGAGGGCGGGAAGGGAGTAAACAGAACCATTCTGACGATAGCGAAACCATTGGTCGACTTTAAACGATCAGATACACTTTGGTTAATGAGATTATTTGACGCCATCGGAGTCACCGCGTTCTCTCTTCTCAGCAAACTCCGGGAAAAGTTTCGGTCCATCGGAAATTTTCACGATGCACTTTCGACCACGAACGATAAAGGGACGGTTACCAACAGGACTAGAATTTCCACTTCCTTTTGTAACAATCGATGTACATTCCGACGTCGACAATGCTATAATCAAATATCAGATTATTAATATAATATACTGTGTTCACGCGCGCGATTGATATACTTAGAGATAAACAGTGGTATACAAGCTTTTTATGTAGAATTAATATACATATGTTGTATAAACTATTTTGTTATAGTTGCAATATCTATAAAATAATTTAATCAGCTATGTATTGCACATTAATTTCTAAGGTAACTGGATTCTAGATGGTTTAGAACCTAATATGACCTGTTTGGTGTAATTACACAGTGAATTTAACAGATATTAGTAAGTCATGTACAGGCTGTCCATCTGACTCGATTGCATCAGTTTATTGCTCAAATAGTTCATTCTGTTATTGTCAGTAAAGCAAAATGCAGAACGTCATGATCGTGATGTAATATTTCATAGATAAGTAATTGCTTTCTACAACTATCAAGAGATAATTATTAGTTTTTGTGGTTTATATTATTGTAGCTCTGTACTTCTACTTTTCATTACATAGTTAGTTTATATTTTCATCACGTTTTGTTTATAACTAGAAAAAGGAAACTCTTTGTGAGGTAGAATCAATATATTGGCCAACCCCCTAGGCATATTGAGTATAGTAATCGATTGTAACGTTTTTTTTTTATACTTTTGTTATTTCCATCGATTCTAATTCACCTGTTAAATATCGTGAAGATAAATAAATAAGTAGATAAGTCAATTATTTGGAAAATAGTTCTGTATATACATGTCAATAAATATGTCAATTAATATGTTAATAAATTTATCATTTTATAAAATTATAAAATAAATAATATAAAATAACACAACAATCATGTTGAATCATTTTATTTTCCATTTTTCTAATATTTTTATTGAAAAAGGAAGGTTATACATTAGATATATATATACCTAATATGATCTAAATGTTATTTTTTCTTAAAATCTTCACACTCTTGTAAATATTTGAAAATCTCTACACTCGTGTAAATATTTGAAAATGTGTATTTTTTTAATGTGCAGAAATGTTTCCTTTTTTTAATCTGAATCTCCATCAGTTTTCAATTTCGGACTCGGCAAAAAATTGGAAAAAAATCACAAAGCATATAAGATCTGGTTACCTTAAATATAAACCTTATACAGTTATTTTCATAATTGCTGCTACTCTTTTTTTCTGAGTGTACATAGACAAAAGCCGTCGATAAAAAAACGAAATAATTATCCTTCAACTATTCACATCCGACAAGAATTTATGGGTTTCTCGAGAGTCGCCAAATATATATCTCGATTGTGATAGCTGGGCGGAAGCACACGAATCACGTATTAATTGGTAAAATTAAAGGAAACTTTGCCGCTATAACGAGGTTGCCTGCGTCGGTGGTGCCGACTATTTATCAATTTTAATTAAGCCGTTCTTACGTAACTGATTTCGCGTTTTCCTGCGCGCGGACTACTCTGCGCGAAGCCAGTATTATTCTTAAGTATTCCGGCTCTCCATGTCGGAACGTTAACTGCAGCTTGCCAGTTAATTCTTTCCGTAGTGAGCGAAGCACTTCTTTTGACTTTGCGCCACTACTAGTATTACTGCCATTAGTAGTGCTTACACCGCAGTATCGTTAATTGCATTTTCAATGAGAATATCTCTGTTGCACCACAACGAACAGTATAAATAAAAATTATGTAACGGCATAGTTTTCATTCAGAGGCATTTTATGACGATCCAGATCTTCCACAACAATCGATTTATATTGTCTCCTGGATATTTCTAACTTAATCTTATGATGTTTTGTTGACAAAAAGATTTTAATGCTGTACGAAAAATAAATTCGATTACAAAATAGAATTTCGCGTTATATATTCTATCCAGTGAGCAGCTTTTCTAATTTTATTATTTCTTCTTTCAGTATTATTTCCAGTAACATCCTATGGAGATTAAAGGACCAAAGGAACATGGGATCAGTTATCAAGATGGAAATTCTGCAAGTATGTGAACAATTTATCTCTGCATAAAAATTCATTAAAGAAGCTGTATGTCATGCCGACAATTTACGAAGATTCCCTTAAGGCTGCGTTCAGAAACTTCACTCGACTGCATCACATATTATTTTATCCTTATTGTTCACGAATGTTAAATAAAGATAAAATAATACATGAGTGCACTCGTAAAGTTTCTGAACATAGCCTGATTTTACATGTTTTGAGCTTCACATTGAAAGAAAGGTGTTTGATACTTATAATTATAATTACATAATAAAATAATCTATCCATAATTATTTAGGAGCTCTATTTTTATAATTATTATGTTAGTAATAATAATTACAGCAGAACGATTATAATTGTTTTCGATCATTATACATTTATATATATATATAAAATTATAAATATAACTATTATTGTTAACATTATAGCAATAATAACTGTAAAAATTCTTAATCATAGTTATTCTTCCAATTGCAATTATAATCACAAATACTAAACACTTCTCAGTGCATATTTATTCGGTCGTACGTAACTTTTGGGTCAGCAGAGTTCACACGATGTTTTACGTGTCCTGTGGCTAATTTACATACTCGGGCCGGGCAATCCTGGATCGAGCTAATATCCGGACGGTAAGTCGGCGCATTAATTGCATTAATTCTTGAAAGTAGCTGGTGCGACTTGGCCATGTCGATTCGATCGGCGATGGCCGATGGTTATATATATCGTGATAACGCAGGCAGATCGCCGTCGACTCGAACAAAGATAGGGTCAAGCCGACGTGGGAGTGGAACGTCTGGTCGTAGCAGTGCATTTACATTTGTAATCGCATCGTCGGGTCGTACTGTCTAATCCGCTCGCGCGGCTTACAAGAGTCCGATCGAGCTGAGTGCTGATCGAATGAAGCAAACGCGGACCATTTATTAACTGAAGAGCGCAATAACGAAACCATTCTTCAAATTCGAAGTGCTTCTTAAAACATTAAAAAATTCTTAAAGCATTAAATTTCGCTTTTTTAGTTACAGTTATTGAAGATTAATTTAAGTACTTAAAGACTTTATTTTTAATCTTATAATCTCATAATCGGGAAAGAATATTTTTAATATTAATTTTATATTCTTTTTTTATAACTTGATATTAATTTTATTTAATTCTTTTCCCATTTCGATAAAATATTCCTGAAAAGAACTCAGTTCATTAAAATCCTTAATCTATATACACAATAATTCTATATACAAAAGCTTTCTGCAGCATTGCTGCATGCTTACGTTATAGTATCCGGGATTAAGAACACGAGGAAATCGGCATTGCATCCTGGTGCTTTTGCTTTTTATATTTCCCAGAGTAAACAGGATGAATCCATGCGGTAAAGTGAAGAAAAAAATAGAGCAAGCAAAGTGAGCCAATTAAAATTGCGGTTCATCGTATAGCGCCAAGTTTTATCATCGCAAGCGAGACGTATAAATGTTTATTTTTTGATGTAATTAAATTATGTTACAAAAATGCACGTGCGAATGAAACAACGCCTCTATTGCATTGTATATCTCGTGTGTAATATACATACATTTCCGTAATTGAACGCTACCAATTAAATATCAGCTACTATTCATACTTAAACGTGAATTATTGTTATTTGAATTCTGTCTTTTTTCTTACGTTTTTTTGTATGCAAACTATTTTTTGCAATACTTCCTTGTTAACAGAAAATCAATAACTCTTACAAAATGACCTGTCGTGAAATGAATGATACAATTGGGATTTGTAGTTCGACATTTTTATAATTTGTTAGTAACTGTCCGTGCGCACAAAGAGGCAAGGAATTCGTTTCGTCCGCACGACAAACGCGTTTCCCCATTTCGAAACTTTTAAAACAACACAAGTTGAAGTATGTGCAGGAAATATTCCATAAACTTCTCTAAAACGATAAACTGAAATACCATCGAACAAATAAATAAATAAATAAATGTAATGGTAAGATTACCGCCACTTTATTAAATATTTAAAAATATACATTTGTTTTATATTTAATTAAACGTATTTTTTTATCTTTATCTTTTATTTAAAATAATAACAAAAGTTATTTTTTATGAAAATAATATAAAAATTAATGTTTTTTTTTTTCAAAGAAAAAATATCTATAAAAATTTTACGAATTATTAAATTTAGATTAAATATTACATGTTTGGATTAAATATTATATATTACATGTTTGAATTAAACAGTACAAGGTATACAACAATACAAAGTTTCCGATTTCCGATTATATTAATTGGAAAATTTATTAGTTTTTATAGTATGGACAAAAATTTTATAGGCATATATTTAACTTTGTAACTTTATTTGTTTTTTCCGAATATTTTATACATAAAACTGATTGACCATAAAAAGTTTACGATTTATTCTCTCTCATAGAATTCTTTTCATTCCTGACGGTTATTACAAAATATCTAGCTAGGATTAAAAAGATAAATATTAAGAACGCGCAGGAAGATAAGCTCGT
>Ga0157364_1005232_pt1 | contig 13167 bp, 12 predicted proteins | sample AttsexASBM2_FD_111476 | JGI IMG/M metagenome (GOLD analysis project Ga0157364, IMG submission 111476) | Fungus gardens microbial communities from leaf cutter ant in Ribeirão Preto, State of São Paulo, Brazil - Atta sexdens ASBM2 | ecosystem: Host-associated > Fungi > Mycelium > Unclassified ... | reverse complement strand
ATTTTGTATTATGCATAATTTATTTTCCTTCTTCAGTTGTATGATTATTTATTAATTAATGAAACAAAAGGAAAATTTGCAATATATTTTACAAATCGATTCTATCGTTGTAATAAAACATTTTCATATTAAAATATTTTGCAAGAATTTTCATTATGTATTTTCTTGCTTCTGACGTTACTCGCAATCTGCAATAGTAATGGTGAGTGAACAGGAGCTTTAATCTAATTCTGCCATTCGATTAACCACTAAACCTATAAATTTTTATGTAAAATTGTGTATGCAAAAGAGAATTGAAATAACGACGTGAATGTTTTTTTGTTACAGGAGAAATAGCGCTACTGCTAGACAGGCCCCGAGCGGCAACTGTAGTAGCTAGGGGTCCGTTGAAGTGTGTGAAACTAGATCGGGCACGGTTCGAGCGGGTCTTAGGTCCGTGCGCCGATATTCTGAAACGCAACATCACTCAGTATAATAGCTTCGTGTCCCTTTCCGTATAAACGGACTCGGTCTCTCCGCATCCTCCCTCCTCTTCCTAACTCCAATCTCGTCATCGCAGGCATCGCTGCCGATCATCCCCGACTTCATTTTCCACCGAGGGCTACATTATTTTGTCGTACCATAGTTAAATCTTTTTTTATTTGATTAATATTTATATATAAGTGAATTAATGTGTTACGTCAGCTATCAATCAGATGTGTACACGCCATACACACAAAAAAAAACACAAACGGAATCATTAGAGAGACGCTGTTAATATATTTACCGTAAGGCTATTTACGCACTGTGTAGCTCGCGACTCGATGCCGACGCGCATGCGAATTCATATTGACGTTGATCTCTTCCGCGCAATCTGTTCCTACTCGTATAAGATTCTCGTGCACGAGAAATTATTAATCCGTTAACGTCTCTTTCGAGAAGCTAAAAATCTAATTTTAAAAATAAAATTTATAAAAGAATCTGAAAAAGATCACAGATGATACCGAATGTTAACAATATGAATTAGAGAACAGATTCGTAAGATCAGGTTCCTTCTTGCTTGAAGACGCTAACGAGTTAATCCGGTTAATGGCACGTTGCGTGCATTTCGCGTGCATTGTAGATATCTTTGATCGAAACTGATACGATATGTCCCGACGTAGTTTATAATCCTAAGATCTACGTCGAAAATGCAGGCGCTCATTAAGCTCATATTATTACGCGAATTCGTGATCGAACCACGTTAAATTATTCGAAAGTGATTTTAAGGCTTCTATTACATCAGAAGTGAAAAATTGTATTGCTTCCCGCTTTTGTTCGATAGAATAAATTAGTGAAGTACTTTTTATGCATTCACGATAAATAATTCTGTCTACACTTATTTTTTATTTTGAATGTAAACTTCACAACATCCGATTAAACTTGGCAGATTTTATTTTACGAATCTTCAATGAATTTTACAAGTCTATTCTATCGAATAAAATTAGTGACATGTAAAAAGCTGAGTTCTTTCATTGCAAATATATTGTAAGTATTGTGTAAAGCATATGTAATAAGTTTTCATTTCTGATGTCTAATCCGATATAACGAAAATTACAGTAACGAGCCAGGAGTCGTAAATATTATCCATCAGCGAAAGGATCGGCGTTAACGATATTTTCTCGTTTACTGTTATATATTTTAAATGTTCTATGTTGTCTCATGAATTGTTAAATTATTTAACATTTAAATTATTTTATCTTTTACCGATGGCGAATCGGTACATATATATATATATATATATATATATAAAATTAGCAACAACATTAATGTCAATCGCAATTTGCAATTGTGGACATCAAGAAACCCGTCGACCGTGGTATTTATTATTAAGCGAGGCGAAGTCGAGGCAAAACGAGTCGCAATCTATATCTCCTCTAAAGTGCGCTAGGTTTATAGTACGACAAGCGAGACAAAAAATGAGGTACAACGTCAGAAAATTAAATAATTTATTATGCACAACATCGTATTCGGATCAAGTATGATACAATGAGTCATTTTCCCTTTCCGAATCCGTGTAATGCGGCTGATGCACATTCCATGCGCGCGCGCGCGCGAGCGAGCATGTGGGCGTGTGCGTGCGCGCACGAATGCGAAGGAAAACCAGGAGAGTCTCGATCACCTAGAGAGAATCCAATAAGAATAGGACGACTATAACGTCGAAAGGAGCATCGTCGCACCGCGCACGGCGCATGGACACTTCTTAAAATTAATTATAAAATCACACACGATGAAAAGAACCGATAAAGATACGCCATTCATTTCGCGCGAGGTATGTCCTCTCCTTGATCTTCGTTCTTCTGTCTTCATCCCCAAACCCAAACATCTTCAACGAACGGTTCCATCCACTGATATTCCGGGAAACAATCCTGCCATTTCTTCTTCCTTCTTCCCTTTGTCTGATTTCTACCGATTTTCTTCGGGCTTGTTCGGGAAATGACACTTTATCACGGATCAGGAAGCTCTGTTCTGAGAAGAGCGTCTCTCGAGCACGAACAGCATGAACGTCATCACAATGTCCTCTCAAACGCGACTCATGTCTCCGAATTCGTGAAACAAAATCCTTATCCGCGTTCTCTTTGAAGTACACCCTTCTTCAAAAGGAGAGAGAACTAGCTTGCATTGTGGCTCGGTTGGGTTGTTTTGCGTGTAGTTAATACTTATTAAAAGAACATTTGGAAAATTGATCAAAGCAATGAAGCGTGTGTGCGCATCACGCTATAAATGATTGAAAAGGAGAGAGCAGTCGTCTTGTCGACGAATCATCCCCGAGTCGATAACAAACGAGGAAAGATGGATTTTTTTCCTATTGCGAAGACCACAGATTGTACCGTTTGCGTTGTGAGTATGATCCTTGACGTTATACCGAACTTTTTTTCTCATCTAATCTTTTTAGTGAGGTAGCGCCAAATGTGAACGAAAACGATCATCCGTCCCAATTTTTGTACAATTTCCAGGAGTCCCCGGTGAGAGTCCGCATCTATGTCCTCTTGAGATTATGTACAATTGCGCGCGGGGGAACTGAACGAGGGAGCACGTATGTACAAATTCACAGTCGAAGTCCCAAGCTTTCGATTTTTGCGCCCGACGGTGATGAAATTGCGCCACCGCCGTGGGACGATGATTTGAAGATCGTTTGCGAGAGATAGAGCCAGCACACACGGACTTCCGAGAGTGAAAGAAATTTACGGAAACGATGTGTACCCCAGCGAAATGGAACATCTATCTAAATACTTGTATATATGCATATGAGTCACACAAGCGCACATATGCCGGAAACATATGCATATACACGTAATACTACACACGTGAGATTTATGCATGGTACGCGTGTGTATGTATGTGTATGTATGCATGAATGTGTGTATGTGTGTGGCCCATCTTTTTCACGTGCTAAAATATCTTCCGCCCAAAGGGTAAAGGTAGGACAGTAGAGTGGCGTTGCCTTCTACCAACCACCTAGACTACTACTGCTTGCCTTGCAGTCGATTTGTTGTCGAGCGAGATCAGCATAAACCAAGCCGAACTCACTGACAAATTCATAAAACTTGTCCAAAGAATCAAAGGCCAATTCTGCTACGACGAAATGAACCGCCAAATTTTGCCGGTAGCTAAACAGCAGAAGAAATGCAAATGTTAGATAATTGACGCATATATGGTGACATGATAGTGAATACATAAAACAGAAAAAAAAACAATTAAATATGCAATTAACTTTCAGCTACGATGTCCTGTAACAGAAATCTGCAATTATAGTTCATGTGGTCCATGTTTCTTCATAGATATCATTTGTTAAAACATAGCGTTGATACAAATAAGCTGTTCTCCAAATCTTCTGTTTAGAAAACTTCTGTCTTTAGAAAATCAGTTAAGAGATTGTATACTTTCTATTGTACTATTTTAATGAAATGATATAATTACATTACGATTCTACTTATCATTATTAAACAAAATTGAATTTAAAAAATTTGAGAGCAAAATTAAAGTCATTAATTGAAATACAAATTATTTTTATCAATATATAAAGTATACAATCCTATTTAATGAAAATTACAAAAATAATTACGCATTTAGGTAATAATAACAGTATACAATATAGAAATAAGGTTTAAAATACGTACGACTTTATCATGAATTTCAATGCCTTCTTTCGCTCTCTAGCGACAAACCAATCCATCAAAAAGGCAGACATACACGGAGCCGTCCTATACAGTTTGAAAAAAGCATGGAAGTTACCCAACCACCAAGCCGATCGTATTTTCAATGCGTGTTTTATGCACTCGTTATTTTTATCCTCTGGCGAAAGTGCTGCTAAAATTGTCGTTAAGTCTGAAATCGAAAACATTACAGAATATTTTTATGATCTCAGGAAATATTTACGAATCTTTTGTTAACTTCGTTACCAACCTTGAGTATTTTTTGTGAAAATGTAATAGAGAATCCTATACGCAATGAATTCGCATCGATTCTCGCCACTGAGATCCTGATAAAGCATTTTCAGCTGTGTCTGACACTGATTAAATTCCTCGTGATCACCGCGTTCTAAAGCTACACGGGCGTGAGTTTCATATACATGAACTGTAAACGCGTCCCTGATACCTTGCACGGTAAGATCTTGTCGGATGGATTTTAATTGGTCGCAAGCATATCTGTAGTCCTGGTCGGCCAGCCAACGTTTCTTAACATGGGCCAAAGAATTTTGAAGTACACTTACCGGTCGAACTGCAGAAGGGGCAGGAGCCTGCAATATTACATAATTTCGTTAAAAAAATACGTGATTGATTATATCACGACTGTGGCATAATTGATTTTATCTAGGCTGTGTTCCACTTAACGCTTGCAACGTTCTTGGAATCATTTTATACTTGTCGTTTATTATTAAACAAGAACAAATATTATGCGCGAGTGTTGTAAGCACAAAATGGAACACTCCCCTAATTCATAATGAAACATTTCATATTTTATTAACTGTAGATGAGAATAAATAATTTTGAATATTCATGTACCGTTGTGAGACGCAAGTAGGGCTTCTCTAGATCCTTGCACGTGCCGACGATGTGGAGTCCAGTAAAATCGAAGTCCGTGTTCGAGTCATCTCTAATAACGACGCTGCTAACAACCGTCCTGGAAACGCCGCCGTTGAATCTGGCAGCGCGCTGCTGCAGCTTCTCCTTGGTTCCCAGCTCGTCCGTGTTGCCTGTAGCTAAACCAAATTCGGAATAGAAATGCGATTTAGCCTTATTCTTCTTGGACTTCTTGTTGTGATTCGCCTTGTTGCGCGCGGATTTTTTCGTTTTAGGAGTCTTGTATTCGTGCTCCCGATCGCTAATGTTCGACGACGAAGATGTGCTGCGCCTGTTGTACCTGCGCGGCGGACTACGTGTGCGCGAACGCGTTGATCTCGACCTCGAACGTGACCGCGATCGCGATCGCGAACGGGATCGCGACCTTGATTTAGATCTTGATCTTGACCTCGACCTCGACCTCGTCCTCGACCGCCTGCTGTGTGTCACAGAGAGACGCGCGCCAAGCCGAGCCCCGAGTGAGCTGGAAAGGCCAGGCTTGCGCAGGCCTCCCTGTGCATTGACCAGTGGGCTCGCCAGAGGATTCGCCAGCTTTAACGCCGGCTTCGAAGGTTTAATCGTCATGGTCATACGTTCGCTGTGGATGCTGGGCAGAGGTTCCTTATCCCAGTCCTTCACCCAGAGCGAGCCGTCATTCGCGGCGCGTGTGATCTTTCCCTTCAGTATGATTTCGACCTGATCCTTATCAACTGCCGTCTTACATTTCTCATAACATCGGTTTACATAATTCTTCAGACTGTCGGGCCAATCCCCGACTGGACTTTGAGCGACGGAGGAAGTAGTGCCAGTACCAAGGATCGCGTTGCTGGAAACCGTGGTGACCGGCACGACAGAACTAGGAGGCTCCTCACTTGGTGGCGGAGGGGCTACCACTTCGCATTGCGTGGGAGGTAACGGTGGTAGTTCCGCAGGTTTTGCATTTGGTCCATTAGGCATGAAGGGACCAATCGGAGCATTTCCCTGAAAGCTATTGTTGAATTGAGCTGCTAAATTTTTGTTCCGCTTACGTTTTCTCTTCGCGGCGCCGCTATTGCCGGATGGCACATATCCAAGACCCGTTTTCTTGTTTGGTAAGTTGAAACGAATAGTCTGACCATTATACTCTATAAAGAATTAGTACTTTTAGAGCTATATATTCAAATTATACGTTATAGAGATGGGTGAAGTACCTGATAATAATAGTAAATATTGACGAGTTACATTACATGACGATAGAAGCAAACTTTCAAAACAAAAGATGACAATGGAACAATATTCTAGAACTCATAAAATACAGTGTAAATAAACGAAACATGAGACTTGACCTTCGTGTGCGAGAGAGAGAGAAAGAGAGAAACACAAGTCTCTTTATTCTCTCTACAGACAAAGAATCTTTGTTAAAGAGCGAAGAGAAACCTGAGCTATATTCTCTCTTTGTCTCGTACGCGGAGCCAACCATTGTCTGATAGTATGCTGGGTCTATATATTATGTCTATTTTATAATTCATTATTTTATATGTTGATTATTATGTATCGAAATTTTCAAAATATTTTCTTTTTCGGAAACCCATACAACCCCGATTATTTTTATTATTAAAATTGATATGTTATTTATACATATAAAACTGAAATAACACACTTTTTTATCACTTAAAATCACTTAAAAATATAATCAATTTTTCTTTTGCTGCAATTTCTTCACCCGTCTCTATTTATTTAAAACATTTAAAAAAATATAATGAAACTTACGAGAAGTATTATTATGCATTCCATTCCAGTTACCATAAGGGAATGAATTGTACATCAATCCTGAATAAGAAGTCATCTGTTGTTGCATGTGATTGTTATGTTGTTGAGTTGATGGAGTTGTTGGTGGTGGACCGGGTGGCAATGGTGGAAGATCAGATTCATCATCTAGAGGCATTGGAGTACCGGGTATAGGAGGTTGTTGATGTAACTGTTGCTTTGTCTGATTGTTTCCCTGTTGCTGCTGTTGCTGCTGCTGTGGTTGTTGCTGCTGTTGCTGCTGCTGCTGCTGCGGTTGCTGCTGCTGTTGTTGATGCTGCTGCATCTGTTGAGGATTAAAAGTCTGGCCATATCCTGGCATCATGTGATAATAGTTAAACATCTGTCCTTGATGCGGCACACCTTGATATCCTGGACCATACATTTGTCTGCAAAAAAAAATTGTGAAAGTTATCATTTGTAAAACATTTATAAATAACTCCATTTTATGACAATTCCTACAATAGTATTGGCAAAAAATTTGATATCTTGGTATAAATTTTTATCTAATTTAGATTATTTGATACCAAATTTCCAATTATCGTGAGTTATTTAAATAACAATAAAAAATGATTAGTATAGAAATATATATCATAATAAGTAATAAATTAACAATATATTATATTTATACATTTAGGTGAGGATCTAAGAACAAAAAACCAATTATTACAATTAAAGGGTGCATTCACACAGTACGACTACTCACTGAACGCTCAGTAGTTGTAGTACTGAATGCGCCCAAAGAATTTTATAATGGGCGCATTCACCAATAGTGCAACCGATTATTAAGAGTTTAAGTAGAAGTCGAATGTGATTGGGTGCATTCAATACTATAATCAATCACCTTCGATCTTTATTTAACTGCTCAATGCACGCATTAGGTACATCTGAAGTACGACCATTCACTGAGCTTTTATATCTGTTTGGTTTAAATTTTTAAATCTAATGAAATATGTTAATCAGATGCAAGAGCTCACTGAGCGCTCAATGAGCCCAATGGTTGCATTAGCGGACTCAACAGTTGAGTCTATTGAACACAGACATTGATTCTTATTTTTAGATCCAATCACATTTGACTGATACTTAGGCTCTTAGTAAATGGTTGCACTCCTAGATATACTCAATAGTTGCAAAATTGCTTTTATTAAATAGTCAATATAACAATATTAGTGATATTAAAATCAAAACTAACTCTCGACTGACTACGTTTGCATGAAGAAAGTTGTCACAAACATCATTCGCACATGTATAAGACAATTCATCTCAAATTGCGCGTCTTCTTAGAGTTTACCTTATTAATATCATATTCATATTATTATATTCTTAAAAAGATAGCTCCTTTAACAAATCTAACTTTATTAAAAGTCTCACCTACAAGAAAGAATCATAGACAGGTTATATTTTGTTTCAAAGAAAGTTCGAAATTAAAAGTTGATTGTATATCTTGAGACAAGATAAAAATTACAAAAGTAAATGAATTTACTAAAATATTTATAATTTTATTAATCAATAGTGAAGCACAATTTTATAATTTTCATTTCATTTCAAAATATATAATTAAAACAATTAATCTGATGGGAGTCAATTATGTGTCTTGAAATGAAAATTACAAAAAGTAATTAAATTCACTAGAATATTTATAATTTGATTAATCAGTATCTAATAAATTTGCTCATTTTTGTAATTTTCACTTTGTTTCAAGATACAATTGCCCTCTATTCCAAGTTGGAATAAGAAAGAGAGAGTATGAATAAGAAAGAAAAAGAAAGAAAATGTGAAAGTGAGAGAACTACTTGTTTCATTCAAACTCTGCACCAAACATTGTGTACCAAACCAGAATTTATCTTCAAAAAAAAAAACAAAGCTTTTGTCTCTCTAAATCCTTTGAGAGTAAAATTTGATTCTAAAGAAAATTGAGCCAGTCTGAAGATTGACAAGAGTAATAATTTTTATTCTAAAAGTTAGAAATTGTATGATGTAATATTCAAACTCGACATGAATCATCCACATACATAATACATGTACAGATGAGAGCATTAGGATCTCTCGCGTTACGTTCGTCTTGAGCAAACAATCTCAATGACTCAGACTTCGAAGCGAGATCATGTATCGCACATTGTGTGAGCGTGCATAAACGTAATGATGAAACGGCGAGTCTGGCAGACGGAACTCCGATTTCGAGGATTGCCATTGAGTCAACCGATATGGCCGACTCTTCGTTGACATTAATACTTCATCATTGCGACTCACCCTGGGTACGGTGGAAACATGTTATGCATGTTGTTCGGCGGATACTGCCACGCCATATTCGCCATTGAACCCGCTCCGATCTGCGACTGCTGCTGCTGTTGTTGTTGCTGCTGATGGAATGGTGGTTGTTGTTGCTGTTTTTTCTGCGACAACGCTTCGCCTTCTGACATACCGTGGAATATAAAAAAATATCAGAAGAGCACGGAGATGGCCGCCTCCCCCTCCCTACTCCCTACTCGTGGTGCGTCGCGGGTCGCAATTTTTCGCGTCGTCGTCGAGTTACCGCGAGTAGAGCCGCGGGCGTGCGTATGCTGCGATATAAAACGGAAAGAAAGAAGAGAGAAACCAATAGGGATTCACTTGAAAAATCCGTGAATTCTGTATTTCCTCGTATTTATTCCACGTACTTCGACTCGAACGTGCTTCTACGCACAACGCGCGACATGACACTCGGAATCGTGTGAACATGGAGTGGAGCACGAAGGAAGATGGCCGGAATAAGAAATGGAACTCGGTTGATGGTGGTTAAGAGTCACTAGATAAAGTACCGCAATAGGCTAGAGTCCTATATTTATAAGAGAAGCGCGACTGGTGTTAAGTATTCTGATTGGCCATTGCAATCATGTTAGTAGCCAATCATGAACTTACCTCTATATATTAAAAATGGCTGCTTAATGGGTGATTGATGGATTATAGTCTTGCAAATAACGCTGTTTTTAATAACCTTTTTTAGTACCTTTTCTAGTACTTTTTAGTACTTTTGCGATACTGACATAAATCGGTTCTCACTTCTCTTATAAATATAAAACTCTACAATAGACTTGTTCTTTTTAGCTTTTGCATCAGTTTTTTTTCCTTTTTTCAACTGGAAGAAAGAAGAGGAAGAAAGATGAACAGGGAAGCGATTCTGTCTATCTTGAAATGAGGTGAAAATTATGAAAGTGAGCAAATTTATTAGAATATTGATTATCTTATTGGTTAACCTAGTAAATTTGCTCGCTTTTGTAATTTTCACCTTGTTTGAAGATACAGAGAGTTGATTCTGTATTCTTCAAAATGAAAATTACGAAAGTGAGCAAATTTACTAGATGTTGACCAATGAAATTATAAATAATTCTAGTTTGCTCACTTTCGTTAATTTTCATTTTATTTCAAAAAAATATAATCGATGTTCTGTTCTTTTTAACTAAACTTTAGTTTATTCAGATTTGATCTTTTTCTTTTTATGTTGAACAACTATACGAAATTCATAACTTGTAACTTCAGTAAAATCCATCCTGAATTCCTTCCTTCTAGAAGGCGCGAATCTTCCGCCTCAGCCGCGCGAACTGATATCGTGATAAATTCTCGTCGAAATATATATATTCTCAGAACTTTAACAATTTTTCGAGAAATGCAGAAACTTGTTCTCACAACTTTGGTAATTTTTCGAGAAATGCAGAAATATATTGCTATATAACTGATGATTTTTCGAGAAATACAATTTTTACTTCAAGCTAATCCTATACATTTCCAAATATTTAAAATTCAATGAAATTTGAAATGGAGTTCGTTTTAAAAAATAAAAATAACATTGAATTTAATCTATCAATTTGTATGAAAATTGAAATAATGGAGATAATTTCTCGTTTTATCAAGTTATTAATTATAAATTAGTATAAATTAGTATAAATTAGTATAAATTTCTACATTAATTTCTAAATAAGAAATATGACAAATAATTAAATAATTTAATTGTCATGTTTCTTATCTAAAAATTCATTAAACAAAAATGCATTAATTCAATAAAATAAATAAATAAATGTATTAATTTAATTAAGAAACATGATATACGAAAGATTTTAATATAACTCGATTATTTTGTCAAATAATAATTGTTAATTTTAAAAAATCTCTTATTTTTTAAATCATAATAATGCAATATACATATAAAAGATGATTATAGAAATTAAAATAGGTAATTAAGAACGCGACGGGTTTGTAACTTCTAACAATGATATATTTTGGAACATATTGTCAATGGGGGATATAGACATTATAACAGATAAACTATATTTCGAAATATAAGATTCCGATGTTAATGTTAGCCAGCGCCGCGAGTTCGCTATTCCATCCGGTATAAGTGCGTATGAAGGCGAAGAAAGATGAACGTGATAAACGAATCTAAATACGAAACGCAATAACCGGATTTGGAATTGCGAACACTCGCCGAAAGAAATTAGTTGAATATTCAGCAAATCTATAGGCAAAGTACTTCGTGTGTATTTTCTATACTGTATAACTTATTTATAGGAGCTAAATCTGAGAAATCGCATAAATGAACAGTTTCGAAAAGATACACTGTTAAATGGATACAAAAAAATGAATAAATTAACAATATTCACAAAAAATTTACTTTTACAACTTGATCAAAATAAAATAAATCTTAATTTAATAAAGATAAAGGAATTTTTGTGGTTCGTAATTAACAGAATATACATTATATTAGGGATTTAACGATCCATTAGTTTTAGAACAACCTGTAGTTTCGATAAATGACTGCAATCTAGACCTGATCGCGCTTCAGATCTTTTCCAACTCCATTCAATTTTTACTTAATTAACTTACTTATATATTGTAGAATAATTGTGCAGTTCTTGGTAATTCTCCCGACTTTAAGCACAGAGAATGCACGATGAATATGATAATGTCGAGAAAAGAAAATGGTTATTCAATGTTATATTAGTAAAATATTAGCAATTTAAATCTTCTAATTAATTTCAAAAATTAAATATTGTGTTGATAAGAATTAAAGCGTTAAACTTTAAGTTCGATATATAGAAATGTTTGTGCTAAAATATAAAATTTATAGCACGTCATAATCAATTTTAAGTCATAAAACAGCGCTTAAATCATCAGCGTCATTCTATGCTTAAAGTCCAGATCAAATATCATTTAATTCTTATTATATTACTACGATATATTATATCGAACGAGAAAAAAAACATTCAGAAAGATGTATAGGCAAAGGTACATTTTTACATGATAAACATTCGTGTGACGACGATAACAAATTCATCGAGAAACAGTGATTCTTTTCGTTCAAATATTTTAGGTCCTTGCAATCGAGAACGATAACGAATACTTTGACTGTACGTATTACATAAAAGATCCTGACGTTTTTTTTGTAGATTAGAAAAGTATAATTGGCGTTAAACACGCTGTGATATAATAAAAGAGCGGACCTTTCTTTACATTTTCTCTATGTTACTTTGTAGGCACTTTCTACGAGTAACGGGAGACTCTCGAAATGCGACGTTTCCTCAACATTAAAATTAGTTTTACACCGTCTCCATGTGGCGCAACGTAACTATCCGTCTTATATTTAAGAAACTAAAGGATAATTAGGCAAACGTTTGGAAAACGTGCAATTTATTCTCGCGATTGTTATCGAGAATAATACTTTATTTCTTGCTTTATGCTTAATTACTGTATGCAGTTCTCTTATCATTATTGTATATATTTGTATATATATTTTTATGTATCCTACTCTTTTATTATTTCTTTCTAGTTGTTCGTTCATTATGAATTTATTGCTTTAAATATAATTGCGAACCGATGTAAGATAGTCATATAATAATATACAGTGTTAAATTTATATTGCTATAGCTAGTGATTGGAAAGAGATAATTGATATATTAAAGACACTATAGATCTGTCGAGCTGTCGAAACATGGCATTCATATATCCATTATGTATCAAATAAGCTTTCTGCACATACGACATTCTCTCACAATCAAAAATATCTATAATCTATATAGATAAATTTTCACAAGTCGTACATTAAATAATTTGTAAAACATAGCTGTCGCATCTATTAGGGAAGTACAGCTAACAATTACGAATGTTTTAACGACTGTAGCTCGATACTAATTCTCCGTCTACAACCTGAGTCTTTTTTGGCATAAGCAAAATTTCGTTCTCCAATTTTATCTTCATTTTGCTCAAAATTTTAATTTTTATTAATTAAAGAATTTTTTATTAATTAAAGAAATTTTTATTAATTAAATTT